>OKRS01000010.1_pt1 | contig 144176 bp, 168 predicted proteins | sample 1601191 | NCBI WGS metagenome assembly OKRS01 (sample SAMEA3541509, study PRJEB24748) | human gut metagenome | biome: human gut; feature: human-associated habitat; material: faeces | place: China | collected 2012
GTAAACCCCTTAACAACCCAGTTAAAAGTATAATGATTTTCAAATCTTTTGTCAAGAAAAATTTTTTACTCAAATTATTTCTAAAAAACTATTGACAAATATAATAGCTATAGTTTATAATATAGTCAACTCATAAAAGAAAGGATATTACATGGAACTAATTACGGTAGAAAAAGCACGACAAATGAGCAACGCTGCGCTAGAAAAAAAGAAGACCGAACGATTTGAACGTGCCAAGAAATATGACTATTTTAATACTGTAATGGAAGAGATTACCGCAGCCGCCAATAGCGGTAAGACAAAGGTAGAACTTTTCCCGCATGATTCAGATTTCTATGATAAAATCATTCAAAGCGGTAAGCTAGTGCCAGCAGAGGAAAAGGATTTCTCCAACCAGCAAAAAGAAGTTTTTGGAGCTATTGAAGAGTCTCTTGGCTATAATGTAGTATGTAATTCAAATTATCAAGCTACATTTTTCCGTGGCATTGACCGTATTGATATTACAATTAGTAGGTACTCTATTTATTGGTAGGCTAAAATGAAGCATACTTTAATTTTAATGTGCGGTGTACCTCAAAGTGGTAAATCTGTATTTGCAAAGGCAATTCAAGATTCGCACGAAGATTGTATGACAATCAAACGAGACAATTGCCGCATGTATAATTCAGAAGATGCTGATACAGTTAACAAACGTTTCTACAATGCAGTCAATGTTGCTCTGAAATCACATCGATATGTTGTGGCGAATGACCGAAATATCAATCGCGTTGAGCGCGATAAGTTTTTTAACAACGTCAATTATAATGGTTGTGAAGTGATTTGTGTTTGGGTTGAAACTCCACAGAATGTAGCAGTTGCGCGTAACAAGAATCGTGATAAATATCATCGTCTAAGCGAAAAAGAAATTGCAGATATGTATAGGTGCAAGACGTCTCCGCAAGATAATGAGCCGTTTGACAAGATTGTATTTATTTCAGAGCAGCAAAATTACGCTATCGGCACAAATAATATGCAAATCTTGCCAATCATTGACCAACTAAAGTCAATCTAGTTTTACAATTAAATATTAAAATCAACTACGATGAAAGGTTATAATGTTTAAAATTATTATTTCTATTATCGGTGTACTTGTTGTACTTGCGGGAATTATCGCATGTCTGTCTTTTTTCCGTGAAGACGAACACGAAGAGCGTGTCAAGCTAGTACGACGAGCAGTAGTTATCGTGCTTGGTCTAATTGTCATTGGCATTTGCTGTGTTTACTCACAAGACGTAGGTGAAGTAGTCGTTCTTCGTTCTCTTGGCGGCAATCTAGCCGGGTCTACTACAGATGCAGGCTTTCATTTTACCGCACCTTGGAACAATATAATTACGTTTGATACGCGTAATAACTTAATAAACTTTTACGGTAAAGATACAGAATACTCCTATGATGGTGGTTCTGCTGAGGGTCCTTGCGTAACTGTAAATGATAAGTCAGGTTCTTCTGCTAATGTAGACATCCAGATTAACTACAGTCTTGACCCGAAGACAGCCGAGTATCTTTACACTGAATACGGAACCCAAGAGAACTTCACCAAGAATTATGCAGCTAATGACCTACGTTCTGTTGCACGTGAAGTTTCAGGTCAATTTGATACTATTACAATGCTGACTGACCGCGCTCAGTACACCAAGGCCGTCCAAAAAGCTCTTGAAAAGAAGTGGTCTAAGATTGGTCTTACTGTTGAACAGGTAAGCGTTCAGGATATTTCTTATGCTAAGTCCATTACCGATGCTTATGCTGATTCTCAGGCTGCAGAAGTAGAGAAAGCTAAGGCTCAGAACCAGCAGGAAACTGCAAAGATTAAGGGTGAGACTAAGGTTATTGAAGCTACTAAAGAAGCAGAAGCAAACCGTGTACTCAACGAGTCTCTAACTGATAATGTTCTAACACAAGAGTACATTGATGCTCTAAAAGAAATGTCAAAGAATGGTAATACTGTCGTTGTGCCGCAAGGGTCAACGCCAGTAGTCAATACAAAATAATATAAATTAGTCCCAAAGTTTTTATTGACTTTGGGACTTTTTTATTATATAATAGATTCAAATAAAATCAAAGAGAAAGAAGAATTATGGGAGTTGATGCTATTACAATTATCTGCATCACTGTTCTTGTGATTGCGGCAATTGCTGGGAAATGTTATATGGAGCACATAGCTTTAGAGACTCGAAAGATTCGCTCCAAAGCAGGTCCGCAGCAGAAAAATCTTGACAACGTTCCATATACATGCGAGAATATTTGGAAGAAGAAATAATGATTGGCTTTGCTATTGGTTTCTTTGTAGGCTACATTGTAGCATGTCTTATGTTTAATTCTAGGGAGTAGTAATGGCAGATTGTCTGTTTGTACTATATGTACTTTTTATGTGCGGCTATTCATATGTTGCATTTGCCGCACGATTTGAGAAGTTTCGTTTTGAAATCTATAAGGCATTTCTTGATATGATTCAGATTCTAGCTTAGGGATTGTATTATGCGTGATGTAAATCGAATCTATGATATTCTCGTGAAGTTTCAAGACCTTTGGGAACAGTATCCTGACCAACGTTTTGGGCAGATTATCTCTAATTATCTTGTAAATGACAAAGAAGATATTTTCTATATTGAAGATGATGAACTGTCCAAACGCCTTACTGACCAGCTTTCATTGATTGAGTGGTAAATATGAATGTTTATTGTCTGTTAGATGCTATTGATGATGATATGCGAAATAACTTATATATTTCATTTGCGATGTATAACATTCCTGAAATGAGCACTCCTTCTGTTCCATTTAATGAATGGATAAAGGAACAACATGACGCGATTTTAAAGGCAGATGTGGTTACTTTCAATATTAAAGTTGATAAGAACTATGGATATTTAATACTTACTATTCTAGTTAATATGTAAAGGATATTATGATTACTCAGTACTCGCATGGTATCAATACCGAAGCAAAGCCTAGTAACAATGTAATTGACATTTATAAGAAGTGGTCTGCTGAGGAAATTCGTGCGGCACTTCAACCTAACCGTATGCCGCTAGTGAATATCTGTATCAATCTCGACCACGGTTTCAATGTAGGCTCAATCATTCGTGCGTCTAATTGTTTTCTTGCAAAGGAAACCTATGTCGTTGGCCGCAAGCGTTTTGACAGAAGGGGAGCGGTTGGCAGCACTCATGTAGAGCGTGTATATCATGCGGATAATTTTGATGAAGTCATTGAAATTCTTCATCCTCTTGGATATAGTATCTTTGCTGTAGATAATATTCCTAAATATAATCCTCAGAATATTTTCGATGCAGATATTCCAATGAAATCCGCATTTGTATATGGTAGCGAGTGCGATGGTTTGCCGCAAGAAATCATTGACAAGTGTGATGAAATGATTTATATTCGTCAAGATGGTAGTATTCGTTCATTAAATGTTGCACAAGCTGCCGCGTGTTGTATGATGGAATACTCTCGGCGTTATAGGATGAAAGGTTAGTATGCGTTATTGTAAAATTCAAGCTGTTGTAAATGATACTCAATATACTTTATATGGACAATTTGACAATCTTATTTCATATGATGAAATTGAATATTATATCTCCGAAGCGATTGACTTTAACATCGAAGATGATGAAGAAGAACCTGACTTTGAAATTATGTTGATGGACGATTTTGGTGCAGAGTTTAAGTGCGAGGACATGTCTTTGAACGATTGGCTTTCAACTGTTATCTGTGATTACAAGCACGTGCGTCCTATCCTTCAAATCTATGTTTTAGGAAATCTCATGGATAACATGGTTTCTATCTATCGTTCATATGAGGAAGATATTAGTAAAACTCCACAGTATCTTTATCTTAGCGGTGAAGTAAGCAAAGAAGAAGGTCGCAAATATTCTGCTGCATATGTCGTAGCGCCAGACAAACAGCGCGTTGAAGTGATTGAGGACGGATGGAAAGACCTGCTTAGTCGCATTAAGCGTGATGGCAATATTGGTGGAGTATATATTAAGACAGGTATCTTTACTGTATTCGATGTGCCGAAAGAAGATTATGAGCGATATAAGAAGAATACGGAACTAGTATTAGATTAAAGGTGGGATTCTATTGAAAAACAGTATCCAAGTTAACGTGTCTATTCCTCGTGGTATTGATGCCGTCAATGTGCTAGGCCCATCAGATAGGTATGTAATGGCAGTAAAAGAGCAAATTGACGATACGCTGCGTGTTAATCTTGGACGATCTAAAGAAGAAAATAATATCGTAATTTTTGGCAAAGAGAAATCTGTCCATCAAGCCCAAGAGGTGTTTGAAAAGCTGATTGAAATTGCCTGTTCAAAAGATGAAATCAGTACAGATGAAGTATGTCTATTAGCAAAGCAAAGTGCAGATGGTGGTATCTTTGATAATTCTGATTCTTCTACCACTATTCTTAAATATGGTAAGAAGGAAATCAAAGTCCGCACAGAAGGTCAGCTTGAATATCTGAATAGTATGCGGCACAACGCTATCACTATTTGTATAGCCCCAGCTGGCTCTTCGAAGACTTACACAGCAGTATGTTATGCACTGTCTCAGCTTATCAGTAAGAACATTGATACTATTGTTATTTCTCGTCCTATGGTTTCAGCAAAAGGAGAAGCAGATTTAGGCGCTCTTCCAGGCACTGCCGATGAAAAGTTTTCATTATATGCACTTCCTATGATGGATGTATTTGAACGAGTTCTCGGGCGTGAGAAACTTGATTCATATATTGAAAAAGGTAAAATCAAAATGCTGCCGCTAGGATATATGCGTGGATGCTCCCTATATAAAACTTTTCTTCTCGTGGATGAAGCAGAGAACATGAATACGATTCTAGGAAAACTCGCAGTCACACGTATAGGAGAAGATTCTAAGATTGTTCTATGCGGTGATTTGGTTCAGCAAGATTCCAAAGGCGAAAGCGGTCTTGAATATCTTGCCAATAGTCTAAAAGATGTATCTGGTATAGGCGTAGTGCGTATGACAGAAGCAGATGTTGTAAGGCACGCTCTTATCACTAAAATGTTAAATGCTTTTGCCGCATACGATGAAAAATAATTATTGACTTTCGAATTATTTTATTCTATAATATATTTAGTTTAAGAAAGGATGCGGTCATATGAATTGGAACGATTTATCACCAGAAGCAAAAATCTATATTGAGTTAAGCCCTGTAGAGTTTGCAAAAACTTCTATGGCCGCTTCTATCTCTCTATTGGAGAATGCCAATAGCACTAAAGAGTATGAGCGTATTATCTCGAATTGTGTAAACTTGCTTACGTTATGCGGCAAGTCGATTGGTTATCATCCTAATTTTACTTTGGTGAAATAAAGTTCTTGACGCTGGATACATCTTATGATATTATATATAATATAAGATGTGAAAGGATTTAATAAATGGCTGAGTTTAGTAAGCATGATATGAAGATGTTTGATTTGGCGCGAAAGGCGGCACTGGAATCTACATATGAACCTTTTAAACTCGGGGCGGTAATCTCATACAAAGGACGTGTCATTGCTACTGGTCATAATAGTCGCAAGACTAATCCTTTGCAAAAGAAGTATAATCGCAAATATAGAACTTTTAAGTATAATGGAAAGCCTATTCATGATTATTTGCACGCTGAAATGGGTTGTTTGCTAAACATTCCAAAGTGCATTGATATAAATATCAATTATAGCAAGGCAAATATTTATATTTATCGTATCTCGCCAGGCAAGCCACTTCTAATGGGCAGAAGTTTTCCTTGTGCCGCATGTCTTAACGCTTTGCGAGACAAAGGAATTCGCCATATCTATTATACAGATGATAATGGTTTGGCTTTTCAAGAACTTTACTAAGGTGATAACATGTTTATTGTAATTATAGGAATTGTTTCTATTTTTCTTTTTTCTGTATACGCATATTACTATGGAAAGCGATTTAAGTAATGAATTGTATTATTATTCCTGATAAGGAAATGAATTCATATATTACAAAGCTCAATCCGAATTTTGTATTTGTATGGTGTGAACAGTATACCACACTTGTAGATTTCGTTAATGGCAAGCGCGTTCCTGTTCGTGATACATATGACGCAATTGTTCCGCATTTTATTCTTGCATATGGCGATGACGAAGCTAAGAAGACTGTTGGCGATGCTGTACTGCACAACAATTTGACAGAAGCCACTCAAATTTATCACGACACTAGCCGCAAGGTCTATATCATCACTTATTAGACAAGTTCTAGACAATCTGTTTGACGGGCTATTAGCTCAAATGGATAGAGCAAAAGACTTCTAATCTTTAGGTTACAGATTCGAGTTCTGTATAGCCCACCAGACAGATTGTCAGACTTATATTAGACAGCATTTTTCTTTGAAAGGATTTATTGTGAAAATTCGTGACTGGGACGAACTTGAGTATAGCAATGATGATACTTTTGAAAAGTTTTCCCACAAAGCAAAGCTAATTCGTCAGCGCAAAGACGATACTTATAAAGCAAAACGTAAGGAAAAGTTAGAGCGCATGGAATTTGAAGAAAATGCTACTAAGGGAGAGGACTAGTTCCTCTCCCTTTTTTTTGTATGAAAAAATATTTGCCGCACAGTTATATATATGATATAATATTATTAAACTAATAGAGAGGAAGATAAATGAACGAAGTCGATATGCTGCGTAACAATCCGCTCGTGCGCGAGAAGCATCTTGCAAACGGAATCTCGTCCTTTAATTTTTCAAACAAGTGCTTTTTTGATAAGGCATGGGACTCTGTTAACACAAAAGCGCGAGGACTTTTCGTAAAAAATAATAACGTTGTTGCACGTTCGTACAATAAGTTCTTCAACATCGGAGAGCGTCCCGAGACTGAAATGGATAGCCTGCGAGAGAATCTTGTGTTCCCTGTGTGCGCATATGTCAAGTCTAACGGATTTCTTGCGATGATTTCTGCTGACCCGACCGATGACGGCAAGCTGTTCATCGCATCCAAGAGCACGAATGAGGGAGATTTCGCAGGATATATCCGTGACGTTTTGGATAAGACGTTGACCACTGCACAGCAGGAGGAATTCGCAGAATATCTGCACAAGAATGACTGCACTGCTGTCTTCGAGTGCATTGACCCTATCCATGACCCGCACATCGTTGAGTATAGCCACCCTCACCTTGTTCTTCTTGACTTGGTGTACAATGATTTCAACTATAGTCATGCGGAGTATAACACTCTTCTTGATGTAGCTGGGCATTTCGGATTATATTGCAAGATTCTTAGCAAGGTTATTGCTAATTGGCAGGAATTTGAAGTCTTTATTGATAAGTGGGCCGCACGTGCGAATATCGAGGGCTTTGTCTTCGAGGACGCAGACGGTTTCATGGTGAAATATAAGACTCCTTGGTACAGGAACTGGAAGCAGGCTCGTGGAGTTTTGCAGCAGGTTTGGACTGGACGCGACATTGATGCTATCAAGAACATCAAGACCAAGCTGGCATTTGAACCTCGTCTTATGGATGCAATTCCTGAGTTCGTGGAAGAGTGCCGCGAGCAAGGTCGAGGAACTTGCCCATCGGTAATCGAGTTGCGTAACTGGTTTGAAAATTAATCTTGACGATTGGTTATATCATATGCTATAATTATAGTGTAGCCAAGAGAGAGGAAAAGATATGATGGCTTCTTACAACACTGCTATTCTGCATCTTGCAAATTATTATCTTGAGCATCATGACGAGATTTCTGGGTATTATCTTGATGGTGCGATTGATATGATTCACAACATTTATGGCGTTCGCGTAGAGCGTGTTTCCGCAGACATGTATAAGATTGCCGACATTTTGATGGAGGACTAATAATGCTGCACATGGACAATTCTGTGGGCAATCCCATGATGCTTCTTGCTGCCGAGGAAGAGATTGAGCAGAAGGTAAATTATGTAATTCAGACAATTGAAACTGAATATGATGGGCACGCTTCTGCCGATATTGTTTATGACCTCTTGGATGATTATGAGGTCGAGACTTCTGATTTGCCACAATGGTTGTGGAATCGTTTGGCCGCATATCTTTAATGATTTTTAGGGTGATTGTCTCTTGACAATTGCCCTTTTTTGTTATATAATATAAAATAGGTTATTATGAAAGGATGATATATGATTAAATTGGCAATTCCATTTCAATTGAATGGCGAATTGAACGATGAAGTTAAAGAGTTTAACATTCTCTTTTACAAATCTCGCAATTCAATTGAGGACCTAATTGACTTTGTGCAGGAGTATGAGGATACTCGTATCAATCTTGAATTCCCAGAAGGTATTCATATGCCTACCGTCAAGTCAATTAACAAGGTGTCAGACAAGATTTATATCCGCGTAGCACCAACAGACATTACAAAGGCCGCAGAGCTTAAAAAAAATTCATATAAGTTTTTCTTTAATCAAGATATGAAGGTTCCAACTTATTCTTGTCTTGAGTCTTTTATTAACCTAGGCGTATCTGATGTATATATTGCTGATGATTTATGTTATAATCTAAAGAATGTTCATGATATTTGTCAAGAGAACAATGTTCAAATGCGGCTAATTTTGAATCAGGTTCCGTCAATGACACTTGACCGTGGTATTAATCCAAAGGCTCCAATCTTTATGCCAAAAGACATGGATACTATCAATCCATACTTTGATGTTTTTGAATTTGAATGCGGCCTGCCATATGATTGGGCGAAGTTTGATGTCCTATATCGTGCATGGTTCATTAATAAATATTGGCACGGTCAAATGAGTGAAATCAATGAAGATGTAGATATGGATTTTCATTGTGATGCAATCCATCCAAGTTTCACTACAGGCAAGATTGATTGTGAGCGACGTTGCTGCAAACGCTTATCTAATCATTGCCGCAAGTGTGAAGATTTTCTGTCTCTTGGCGATGTCTTAAAGAAGAAGCAGATTCGCTTTACAAATTAACTAATTGGGCAAATGGTTATAATCTTTTGCCCATAATTTTCATATATTTTTAAGCAATCGTCTTGTCGTATAGGAATAGAAAGAGGAATTATCCGAATGAAATTCAGTAAAAACAAAACGAAAGCATTGGCTATGTGCTTTTCCGTAGTGGCACTTGCTGGCGTGACAAATGCTTTTTGTGTGAATAAGGCAAACGCAATCGTCGTTAATGACGAAATTACAAATGCGGTTGTCCGCACAACTACACTTGATGCTATGATTCCATATAAGGAAGATGGGTATGACAACGCTCAGACATGGCTAGTGGATAAATGTAACATGAAAGACTCTCAGCACGAGGATGTTATCTTTATCATTCAAAATTACGGAGATTATCTTGAACAGGATAACATTCTTGAGATTCAAGATATTATGGAGAAGCAATCTGTTTGCAATACTATCACAGAGCTAAAACAGTATAAAGCTCGACTTGATGGCTGGAAACAGTACGGCGCAGATAAGAAACAGAAAGCACTCCAAGAGAAGAAAGAAGCAGAAGAACGCGCGGCCCAAGAAGCTGCCGCACAAGCAAGATACCAGAATCAGCAATCTAGCTCATATAGCGCAGCTAACTATTCATATACAGATTACTCTTGGAATGGTTCAGCACGTGACTTTATTGTTTCTAAGGAAAGTGGTGGTAGTTATAGTGCCACCAATGGACGCTACTATGGCGCATATCAGCTTGATATTTCTTATCTCAACGGAGACTTATCCCAAGAAAATCAAGATAGAGTCGCAGAGCAATATGTGTCCAATAGATATGGTAGTTGGGAAAATGCGGCCGCATACTGGCAGTCTCATGGATGGTACTAAAATATTTTCAATAAAATAGTTGACTTCTAGAAAAATATTTGTTATAATATTAACGAAGTTAAATGAACAAAAGAGTTAAAAAGGAGAATGTTAAATGGCAGAATCTTATGGTCTAAACTTTAATCTAGCTATGACAGCAAATGAGGATGGTGTCGTAGACTTTGGTGTGCATGTAACAGATTCTAACGGTCTTGACCTAGACCATAAAGCTAGTGGCAAAGATGCTATGAAGGTTATTGACGAGCTAACTAGCACTCTTACGCGCGAGCTTATGGCTGTATCCAATGGCCGCAAGCAAAAGAAGGACAAGGAGCAGGCTGAGAAGATTAAGAAGGAGCGTGAAGAGCGTGCGGCTAAGCTCGCTGACCTAAAGTCTCAGGCTGAGGAAATCAAGAAGCAGATTGAGGAAATTGAAAAGGATACCAAGGATGCAAAGACTGTCCACACAAGCAGTCCTTCCTATGAGTCTCTTCTTGACCAGGATTTTGCTCGTCTACTAAAGCTATTTAGTTAAAAAAAGTTCTTGCCAAGAGGTTTAAGAAGTTATATAATATAGTTAAAGAAAGAGAGGAAGGTATCATGGATTTGTTTGTCAAAGATAAATATTATAATATTGGCTCGAAGCGCGACTTGGACGTTTGCTTGAAAGAGAACGGCTTCAACTATGATGAACTAGAGTCCATGATACTTTTCAATTATCACAATACGAACTACGCAACTGGCATTGAAGGTCTTATTGGCGATGATTTGTATGAGGTACAACACGCTATCAATTCTGAGTTGAGCGATTTGGAAAACGAGATTAAGAATCTCAATGGTCGTTCGTGTAAGAACAACACTCGTGCGGATATTGCGAATCGACTTAGTGATATTTACGCCAATCTTATGGACTTAAACCTTTCCTGCCAAGTATATGACAGGGATACGATGTAAGGAGCTTTTATGGGACAGGACATTCATGTTTATCTTGCTCGAAAGACTAACGAGTATGCGCGAAAAAATGGATGCGAGGAGTATTATCCGGTAGAGTTGTTTTATCAATATTGCGATAACGAAGACGATAATATCGTGTATGAGCATGCTCAACCATACAATGGTCGCAACTATGAGTTATTTTCTTGGCTCATGGACGGCAATGGCCGTGTATATGTAGATGAATCTGCTTATCCTATCGGTAAGTATTTTGAATACGATGACCTTGTGCCGCAAAAAATTCTCAAAGAATGGGAAAGCTGGGAAGATGGCGGCGCATATGGATATAATGCTGTTATGCTATCTGATATTATCAATCATTATAATGCAATTAGTTCTACTAAGTATGCGGTCGATGATATGCTTGAAAGTCATTCCTCTAACAATGAGCTTAAAGATAGTATCGGTGATTTCATCGAAGACATCAAGCGTTATTGTAGCATTGAAGGAGCATATTATCTAACTCCGCAGGATATTCTTGTTGTCTATTGGTTTGACAATTAAAAAAAGTTCTTGACAGACTTTATATCAATATGGTATAATAACTTTAGTTACAAGATAAAAGTTTTGGGCAAAAAGTTATAATTTTTGTTGCGCAACTTTTATATTGTAATAGTGGTGTTAGAGCCTGCAAGATTTCTAGAGTATTGCAGGCTCATTTTTCTTTTTGGTAAAGCCAGCTTAGTATAACAGTAATACATCGCTCTTGTAAAGCGAAGCAGACAGGGCAGCACTGTCAGTTGGCTCCCATATTTTAGAGTTCTATTAGAATAATATAAATCAGATTCAACCATTCCAAGTAATGTGTTTGTATTATTCTTATAGAGTGCTAATCTTAGACACTCTCCAAGTGATATAAGTAGAGCGAACTTTGAACTCGTCTGTGCTTATATCCCAAGTCAATTTTAGCGGTTTGGGCAGTCGCTATATAAATTTGCCCACTTTTGGCTCTTAGTTCAACAGTAGAACATATGACTCTGAATCATAAAATTTCTGGGCAGCACAGAAAGAGCCAGCCAAAATCATTAAAAAAAATTGCTTGACAAATACAAAGTAATTTTATATAATATAGTTAACAAATCGTGATGGTGAAGATTCGGGTTCGACTCCCGGACAAGTCTAGTTAACGGCGGTTAGTTTAATTGGTGAGAATAGCACCTAGCGATTGTGTTATAGCTTGGGGAGAGGTTATCGCTGCAAGGTAAATGTCTCCCGACTTCTATAATCTTTTGCAGGGATTATAGATTAAAGGGTTGGCGGCTTCCCTAAAACCGCTCACGTGATTATATTATCTTGCTTGCAAGATTTTATATATGCCGTCTCTGTAGCCGTAGACAATGCGGGCCAGCGTATACTTGAAAAGAAACGCCTAGGGGAAGAGGAATCTGGTATATTTTGGTAGTTTTCAAACCTCGGCAGATGTGAAAACTACTACTTTAATTGCGGAGTAGAGCAGTCTGGTAGCTCGCTTGGCCCATAACCAAGAGGTCGTAGGTTCAAATCCTTCCTCCGCGACCTATTAAAAAAATACTTGACAGATAGCCAAGTAATTTGATATAATATATCTAGAAGAAAAGGGAAAAAGGATAGTCAACAGTACCGTCAACAAACCAGTGACCCTGCGGCTTATTGCCAACACCCAAAAGTGTAATGCTCAGTACGCTGTTAGGTTTGACCATTTGTTTTCTTCTAGTGCAGTAAACCAAGAGAAAGGCAAGAAAGTATGGCACAGTCAATTGAGATTATGGAGCAGCGTTATCAGATGCTACTTAACCGCAAGGGCAAGAATTCAGAAAATGTCGGTATCATGCGTAAACTGCGTCGCAAGATTAACAAGGCAAAGCAGGGTGTCATTCTTTCATAATTAGTGATTTAATATGCGTGACGAGGGTTCAGTTACTTCGTGAAGATTTATGGTATGTTTAAATGCGGTACGCCGCATTTGTTAGTCTGACCCCAATTTTTCCGCATATTTTCCCTTGACTTTTTGTTTATATTATTATATAATATATATAGACCAAGAGAGAAAGAGGTTTGTTATGAAGCAGTTCGTCATTTGTCGTGAAAAGACCTGCGGTATCTATTCAATTCGTGTCAACACTGATTGTTCTACTGTTCGTTTTGAGATAATCAAAGATTTCGACACGTTTGAAGATGCAGACAACTACCTTCATAATATTCTTCTGTCTAAGTAATTCATTCTATTGGAGTGTAATTCAGTTGGTAGAATGTTGTTAACTCAACGTGTCGCAGGTTCGAGTCCTGTCACTTCAATAGAACAAAACGTGGCTTATCTACCCTGCTGGAGTGTAGCTCAATGGTAGAGCACGCGGCTGTTAACCGCGCTGTTGTAGGTTCGAGTCCTACCATTCCAGCAGAGTAGATAGCTACTCAATTTATCCAAAAGCAGAAAAGGAGCTTTGTAAATGTCGTATCCTTATAAAGATGAAGTATTGGCAACTAAATACGCTTATATCCCTGACGATGCGGCTAATGCTCCCGCTCGTAAGCAGAAAAAAACTGTAAAAAAGGCTAACCATAAGCATGATTATGGTAAGAGTATCATTATTAACTATTATGATAAATATGCTGGCAAATGGACTTATGCTTATAGGAATGTTTGCACTATTTGCGGCCGTATCGGCAATTTTGTTGACAACGAGGGAATTATCAAAAAGACTTTCCCGCATGTCAAGCCTAGCTGGTTTGGTTTTGCTGTTGCTTTTGGATATAACGATGAATTTGATGAATTTACCGAGTGGTCAAAGACTTGGTATCCTCTGATTATCTGGAAAGACTATCAGCCTTTGGATGACAAGTTTATTCCAGACGAGTTTTTTGATATGCTTGGGGTTCAGGAACAAACCAATTAAAAACGCGTCGGCACTCCGATTGGCCTTGAGAGCGGGGACTCAAAATCCTTTGGCGGTAACCATTCCGCATGTCGGTCCGAATCCGACCCGGCGCACCATTGCCGTAGTATTCCTTTAAAGACGAGGGGAAGACTGTAAATCTTCTGTCTATGACTGGCTAGGGGCGGTACCTAGATGCGGCACCAACGTTTATTAGATGCGTGATTAAGATTCAGTTACTTCATTAATTTTGGTATGTTAATATTATACACTGAATCTAACTTTTCCGCATTTACTTACTATAATGCGTGATGATAAATCAGTTACTTCATTCTGGAGAAATGCGCTTGCAGGTTCGACTCCTGTTCTGTGTTGGTACACATTCACTGATTTAACTTTTTCCGCATTTATTTTATTAAAGTAGGCGATACGTGATAACGTTTCAGATACTTCAAATCTCCATTCTGAGCTGATTACTCAAACTGAAACACCTATTTCCGTATCGCTTTCTCTTGTGCGGCAAGTGATTAGTAAAGAGTTCCTTCGTCATATATTTAAATAAGAGCAGCTTTCATTAGAAAGTAGCACCCACCCTCTTTACATTTTTTCCTTGCCTTTATTTGTAAACCCCTTTCTCGCCTATATAGTGTGCGAGCTATATAGACTCAAACGTGCGTGATTATTATTCAGTTACTTCATATAGCAATTTTTATGGCCGTTCAACACTGAATAAACTTTTTCCGCACACATTGATATTTTATAGGGACTCTCTTGAGTCCCTATTTTTTTGTTGACTATTGGCTATATATTATGTTATAATATATTTAAGAAATCGAAAGGAGATTCAATGAGCACCTTTATAGTAAGTGACACTCATTTTTCACATCAGAATATTATTAAGTTCTGTCCAGAGTCGCGTCCGTTTGATACGGTCGAAGAAATGAATGAAGCTATTGTCAAAAACTGGAATTCCATTGTATCTCCTGATGATACTGTCTATCATCTTGGCGATTGCTTTATGGGGCCGCTTGAGACTGTAGCTAAATATGGTTCTCGTCTCAATGGAAAGGTTCATGTGATTCCAGGCAATCATGATACCAAGAAGCGCATTGCTGAAATGGAAAAGCTCGGCTGGATTATCGAAAACAAGGTATCTTGTCTTGATTACAATGATGTCAGTTTCATTATGATTCACGAGCGTCCCGAGGAAATGCGTGGAGACAGCGCCAATGTCATTCTGTACGGTCATGTTCATGATGCGGCTCCCAAGGGCCTTGTTGACTGGACATATCACGTGGGCGTTGACACGAATAATCTTACCCCTGTCAACATCCACGACATTTGGCTCGATGTCCAGCAGAAGAAAATTGAGCTTGGAGAGTAAACATGTCTAAATATGGGCCAATGAAAATCTGTTCAAATTGCCGTTATTATGTGCAAAAAAGTTGTTATCGTTTTCCTCCCCAAGTAGTTCTCGACTATGATTATAATGTCCGCACTGTTCATCCTTCGCCGCAAAGTGGAGACAGGTGCGGCGAATGGGCAATTCATCCTAAATTGGAGAAGCATGAGCATGACTAAAGAAGAATATGAAATTTCATGTGAAGGTTTAAGCCATTGTCCGCAGCATAAGTATGGTAAGAAACGCTGGGGTGAGAAAGATTACTTCCATTGTGTCTGCAAAGGTCAACTGCATGATACTATCGGCGAGTCTTGTTTTCTTTTTTGTGATGTAGATTCTGACCATACATGCGGCGAATGCGTTCATTGGCTAGGTCATGTCACTTCAAAAGGAAAACGCCATGAGAAATGCGGTTATTGCTTTTATAGAATTGGTAGCATTGGAGCTTGGTGGCCTACGTGCTGTCCTAAGTTTGTAAAAAATGTTGATGGTATCAATCATTATGATTTCATCGAAGATTATGTTTTCCAAGAGACTGGAAAGAATGACTCTTCTCCCGAATGCCGTGAAGCACGAATGGCCGCACGTGAACTTTGGAGACAGAAGTATGAGTGAAATGTGTAGTATGCATCTTAATAAAATGACTGCTATGATTCTTGATTTCATTGTATATCTTAGTCAGCAGAAAGATATTGAGAAGATTGTCGATGAACTTAAAAAAGTTGACCGTGCTGTTTTCTGTGAGCTTGTTGTAAATGCTATGGCTAAGAATCCTTCTCATACTAGCATTTATTGTGCTGAGCAGTTATGGAACATGGCTCCACTTTCATCTTTAGCTCTCTTGGATTGGCTAAATGATTTCAACGAATTTTATGCTTAATTTTTCTTGACTTTTGGTTAAAAGATATGCTATAATATAGTTAAAGAAACCAAGAGAAAGAAGAAATAATGGTTGAGCCAACGAATATATGCGGTAATTGCAAGTATTATAAGTCTACAGACCTTTGGTATCTAGGCATTTGCCGCGAGCATCTTTTTGAAGATGAACCTGAAAAGGTATGCGTTAATGATTGGATGTGCAATGATGGCGAGTATGACGAAGAGGAATACAATGGAGACTAGTAAATCTGACCGTGACGCATATCTTGATCTGCTTTATGATATGTACGATGCCGACTTGGTTGATGTTGCTTTAGAGACTCTTGGCGAGAATGAGCTGCTTGACGGCATTCCCGCTATGCTAGAAGACTATTATTTTGACGAAGATTGCTAAATGAAAGTGCTGTTATGAATTTTAAGACTTTTGAAGGAAATTCTGGCGATGTATGGAAGTATGTCTTTACAAAAAAAGATATGGTCGCTGAAGCAGTTCTATATAAATATAATAGTTACTATGATAGAACTGTAATTTGTTGTAGTGTTATGAGCGGTTGTCCTGTTGGGTGTCGCTTTTGCGGCACGGGGTCTAAGTTTGTTAGGAATCTTACTGCTGATGAAATTGTAGACCAGATTGTAACCGTTTTAACTGATAAAGGTTTAATTAATGACATTAACGAAAAGTGTAAAAAGTTACAGTTTATGTTTATGAGCATGGGCGAGCCTATGTTAAATTGGACAGAAGTTGAAAAAGCAATTATCAATCTTCATCAACAGTTTAGTAATGCTCAGTTACTACTTTCGACTATTGGCTGCGATAATGATGAAACTTTTGCAAAGATGATTGCTCTATCTAAGAAGATAGATAAAATTGGTTTGCAATTTTCTATTCATAAGTCCAATGATACAGAGAGAAATGTATTAATTCCATTTAAGAAGAAGATGAATCTTCAAAAGATTAGGGATGCTGGAACTATCTGGTGGAAAGAGACAGGTAGGCATTCGTTCTTAAATTACTGCATTGATGGAACGAATAATGAAGATAAGAACTTTAAAGAACTTACAGACCTGTTTTCTCCTGTAATCTTTAATTTTACTTTTAGTGTAGTTTGCGCATCTGATGAAACCATGAAAGATGCTGCGTTTAGGAACTTAGATATTATTAAGAAGTTTCAGGATAAGTTCTTAGAAAAGGGTTATAATGTAAGGACATTTGACCCAGCTGGTCAAGATGATATTGGCGGTGGGTGCGGCCAGCTTTGGTATGTTCAGAAGTGGCTAAAGTCTCACCAATAGTTTAAAAGTAGTTACAGTAATGCGAAATTCGTACAACGGTTAGGACATCCTGCTTATAACGGGAAGACGAAAGTTCAACTCTTTCATTTCGTACCTCTAACTTTTATGGTTATTAAACTCGTAAAAATTTTTTATTGATAAGTACATATCAGTTATGCTATAATAAATATATAAACTGATATGCTCTGGTGTAGTTCAGTTGGTAGAACGATTGGCTGATAACCGGAAGGTCATTAGTTCAAATCTAATCATTGTAACCTTATATGCGGCTATGGCGGAACTGGCAGACGCGCTAGCTTTAGGTACTAGTGGGGAAACCCGTGCAGATTCGATTTCTGCTAGCCGCACCAATTATATGGGATGGATAACCAACGGAGAGTTGGGCGAAACTGCTAATTTCAGCGTACTCTTGATTGAGTATTCGGGGCAGAACCGAATCATCCCGCCTTGTATTTTCACGCTCCTATTGGCGGTGGCTTTGAAGCTGTGCCGAAAACAGCTTTTGCGGTAGAATAGGCAACGCCGCATATTGGCAGTGGTGTTAAAGCAGCGACCGAAATGAGCAACGACTAGGAAGCAGAGCGCCGCCGCCATAAGGAAGCAGAACCGAACCAGTGTTCGGACTCGCCTCGAAAGCGATGTGTCCCGTGAGGGATGGGTAGCGTCAACTCCTGCTTCTGCCATATATTATGTAGGGTAACTTCTTTTATAGGAGTTGCCCTATTTTTTTTATTGACATTCCGCATTTGAAAATGCTATAATATATTTAAAGAAAGGTCAAGAGAAAGAATACAAGATGTCTACTTTCATTTGCACTGTATGTCAAAATAGAATTAAAGAGCATGGTAGTAATGTAGATTGTGGGTATTATAATGATACTCGTCCAATGATTGAAGATACTACAAAACTATATGATAAAAGTTTTCTTTGTCCTCATTTTGTTCATGTGCGGTATCACAATATAGATGTCTGTAAGTCAAAAAAGAAATATTCTAGTAGATATGATGCGCTGTGTGCCGCAAAGACAGTATTTATCAATAACTCAAAAGTTTTACGTCCGTATAAATGTAAGATGTGTAAGTTTTGGCATTTAACACATCAGTGTAATAGTAATTACAATCCAGAAGAAGAATATAATAAAGCAAGAAAATCAAATCGACTGTACGATTAGGAGATAAATATGGCTAACCTTTATATTCTAGCAGGAATTCCTGGCTGCGGCAAGTCGTTTTGGGCGCACGAACATTACGCCGAGCTTGGTGCTAAGATTGTTTCGCGCGATTGTATCCGCTTTGAGTATATGGCGAATGACCCTGATTTCCTTCCTTCTATGGATTATTTCAAGTATGAGAAGGATGTTATTCGTGACTTCTATAATCAGATTAATGACAATCTCTGCAATGGCACCAATGTGATTGCAGATGCTACTCATATCTCTTGGAAGTCGCTTCGCAAGACCGTTGAGAATTGCGGCAAGAACGCCAACAAGATTATCCTTGTATATTTCAACCGTGGCCTTGACATTGCTTTGCCGCAAAATGCTAAGCGCGAATGTGTTGAGCGTGTACCCGAGGATGTTATCAAGCGCATGTGGGCTGGACGTTACATGCCTGCTCGGGCAAAAGCCGCATGCCTTGTAGACGAGTATATGATTGTATAGAAGGAGATTAAATGGCAACTCAAATTACACTACCAAAAGACGCCGAGGGCCGCGAGATTCCACTGGATACCGAGGTGATGTATGACGCCAACGGCAAAAAGGTACGCATCACCAGCTTTACGTACAGATGCGATGTTCTCGGTCTTTGGGCTCAGTGGAAAGTGTTCAGCCCGGATATTAGGGGCGAGAAAGACGGAATGCTCCCGGCAGACAGCCTTTACCTAACTCCGCATGACAGTTGGGGAAAGTTGGAAGAAGATTTAGATAAGTGTATTTCCAGTAATAACATCTGTCGTTACCTAAGCGAATCTGGAGAATGTTATAATTGTACTGTCGCGCCAGATAAAGCATGTCGTGGTTGTGATTCTGTAATATTTAGTTCAATTAAAGAGCGTATCAGCAATCTAAGAAGCAAAGAGTGAGCCTGCAATTATGGAGAAAAATACCATATATGACCTCAAACAAATTTTAGATGCTATCCAACGGCTAGAAGAATCTGATTCGCCTATTGGTTTTGAGTATTGCGTGTATGAAATGCCGCAAAAAGAATGTGAAGATATATGTATAATTTTGCAGAAACTTGGGTATAATGCAACCATAGGACACAGACTCGGCAGCGAGTCTACAATTATAGTTAAGAAAGAGTAGATATGTGTACATTTGATTATCCAGAACATTATAATTATCTTACAAAAGACCAGCAAGAAAGCGTTCTAAGCTGGTTTAATACCACGAAAGACATAGAACGCAGTATTATCAGCACTTCTGTAAAGAGCAAGTCTGAACGTGAGCTAAAGGCTTTCTCCGAAAACCGTGAACGTTATGAGACGCAACTTCGCGGTGCGCAGTCCATGCTACGCTCGATGGGTATCTTCGTTGAATATAATTGGCCCGGCCATGAGCATGAGTATTTTTTAGCTACTGCGGCAGATGCTGAGCGCTATCGTAAGGAGCATAAGTAATGTCCGAATGTGTTCATGGCGATGTATGCCGTGCATGGATGCGGCATACGGGTAATATTGCACCATTGCGTGCTTCTTGTCCTAATTGCCCTTGGTTTGAGCCTAAGTATCGCTCTTGCGATACTTGGTTTAATAGAGATTGTATGCGCGATTGGCAAGGTCGCCCGGTTGTAACTTGTCGCGCGATGATTTAGAAAGGTATTTTATGATTGCTAATGATGCTCGTACAATGGTATATGATACTTTATATAAGTATGATTATGATATTCCCCAAGAGCTAGAAGATAAAATTAACGAAGAGATTATTGCTGCGGCAGAGCGTATGAAGTTCCGTTGTAAAGTCGAGCTTTTCCCTTGTGATGATGAACGAGCGCAGGATATAGAATTTCGCCGCAGTATTGTTGTGTATTATCATAGCTTAGGTTATAATTGCTATGTGATTCCTCAGAATGGTTATTTTGTTCTAGTAGTGGAGTGGTAAATATGTTTTTTGTTATGATGGACTGGTTTGAAGATGGCGTTGATTCCTATCGTGGAATGAAGGTAATCCCTATTCTAGATAGTGATGCAAAGATTGCACTTTTCCTAGCACATGATATTGCCTACAATATGGACACTTGGAAAGAGTACGAGAAGCCGCACGATGTATATGTCTTCCATAGCGATAATGGTATCTTCGACGAAGATGATAACGTTATTTGCTCGTTCCTTGGCTGTGATAAATTTAATAAATGCATCGAGCGCAAGTTCAATGGACGAATTCCTAAGTACGAATAGTAGGGCTAGAAATAGCCCTATTTTTTTCTTGCTGTAAGCCATATGAAATGATATAATATATTTAAGAAATGAAGCAGAAAGGATTTTATATGGCTTCTGAGTTTGGTTTTCGCCCGTGCAAGATTGAAGATTTGAAAGGACAACCAAAAGTTCAAAAGATGCTGCGAATCTATATTAAAGCAGCACAGATTAAGAAGGAATCTTTCCCGCATACGATTATCACAGGCCAGTCTGGATGTGGAAAGACAGCGACTGCCAATGTGATTGCACATGAACTTGGTTACGGATTTAAGGCTTTCTCTGGACCTGCGATTAACGATAAGAAGGTAATTGACGAGATTCTTCTTAATCTTAAAGAGAATGATATTCTCTTCATCGACGAGATACATCGCATTTCGCAAAGACTGCAAGAATCTCTTTATTTCGCAATGGAACAGTTTGAAGCAGATGTGGTAGTAGACGGTGTAGCGACAAGGGTGAGCCTGCCGCATTTTACTCTTATTGCCGCAACTAATCTTTATGGCGGTCTTAATGATGCACTTTTGAATCGTTTTCCTATCCAAATTAAGTTGGCCGCATACTCTAAAACTGATATGGCATCTATCGTAGAGAAGATTTGTCAAGAGAAGAAAATCAAGATTGATGAAGAGAGTGTCTATAAGATTGCGGCAACTACTCGCGGTATTCCACGTAATGCCAACTCTTATGTAGCCCGTGTATATGATTTCGCATTGGTTATGAATGATGGCGTAATCAATCCTGAAATCGTTGATGAAGCTCTATATGTAATGGGAATCAATAAGTTTGGTCTTAATCAAGATGATATGGATTATATGAATTTCCTTAACAGCAATACTCGTGCTGTAGGTGTGGATACAATTTGTCTTACTCTTGGTATGGATAAAGATACTGTACAGACGAAGATTGAGCCTTATTTGTTATCCAAGCGTTATATTCAAAAACAGCCACGTGGTCGTGTTATCACTGATTTGGGCCGTTCAATGATTGAAGAATGTGAATAATGAATACAGAAGTTATTAAAGAAATTGCAAATCAACTTGGAATTGCTGTAGACGCTGTCACAAAAGAAATTATTCCAGCATATGCTTCATATGTGATTGCGGCACAAGCTAGTAGAATTATTGTCCTTGCTGTTCTTGCTATTGCTCTTTTGGTTGTAGCTCGATTTTGTATGGTTAAAAGTAAGGAATATTCTGATTGGGAGAAATTACCATTAACACAGTATCAAAAAAGTGACATAAGGACTAAATATGAAGCTCTTGAAATTATAAGTTACGTTTGCTATTGCTTAAGTGCAACTTTCGCTGGTATTGCAGTTATAGAACTTACGATTATTATTCCTTGGATTGTATCGCCTTATGGTGCTTTTGTACATCTTCTGATGCCGCATTAAAAAATTCTTGCGTTTCACTATATATTATTATATAATATATATAGACCAAGAGGGAAAGGAAATTACATGATTGGCTCCAAGGTTCTTTATAAGGCTCTGTACGGCGATGTATATGGCGTAGTCATTGATGTTCTTCTATTCTGCGATAGTCTTGTCATTGTTGATGAAGACGGCGTGTTCCACACTGCCAAGCATGAAGATGTCTATTATCTTTAAAGGAGATTGTATGTGCAAGTATTGTAATTTCAAGATGAACACCCGCTGGGGCGAGAGTATCAATTGCAATGATTACGAGAATCCAGACGAAGAAGTTGGACTTTATCTCCATTATTCAGATGTAGATAAAGCGTATTTCCTCATGGGTGAATATTGTGACAGTGAAGGCTGCGGTCTAGGTTTTTCGCCTGAGATTAAGTATTGCCCATTCTGTGGCCGCAAGCTCTAAGGAGATTTAATGAATTGCAATCTTATCTCTAACATTTTGTCGGCTTTGGATACCATCGCATATAATGAGGGTTGGCTTATTGGTGAGTATAACGGAGAAACGCGCAGCACGTTCTATTATCATGGTATCAAGTTCACAGTAGTTGGCCGCAAACAGGTACCTATCTACTTTGATATTTATTGTGAATATCAAAATGGGAAGGATATTACGTATAGCAAGATTGGCCGCACATATCTAGGCGAGAAGGGCGTGATGGGCGAAAGTCCAGTACAGAACTTCGCAGCAATGCTCTTCTGTGATATGGTAAAGGAATCGAAAATCCTTACTATTTTCTAGTTGACCTACGCTCTTTAATATTATATAATATTATTAAAGAAAGCCAAGAGAAAGAAGAAAGATATGCGCTACGTTGTTGAATGTGAACTTAATCGTTTTCAAGCATGGTCTGGTGGCAAGATTTGGTTGAAAGAGCTGATTGACCATCCAAAGGCTTACGATTATATCGTTGACCTAATTGAAGAAGCTGAATTGTATGGAGATGGTGAAGCTCGCACTGAGACTGATATTAACGATTACCTTTGGTTTTATATGAAATACGATTTGGAAGAAGCCGGTTTTTGAACGAAGACCATGAGTGGGTTGAGGATAACAACGGAGAGGAAGAGAACGAAAATGATTAAGCTGTCTGTTGGAGATTACGTTACCTATACTGGTCCTGCTGGTCTTGTAAGTGTCGTTAAGATTCTGCATTTTAATAGTAATGGAACAGTCCTCGTCAAGTATCTGAATGGCTCTACCGTTTACGTACCAGAGAACAAGTTGTCTCTATATTAATTGTAAACAGGGGCGCAAGCCCCTGTTTTTGTTTTCCAAGAGAGGAAGAAAATGAAGAGTGCCAAGATTTTGTTTGATACTATTCACGGCAAGTGCAGCAATGGTGATATGTATAATTGGAAAGCATGTAAACCAAAAGAGCATGATAATGTAGTGTCATTCGATGTGCGGAAAAAGGCAGACAATCAGCTTCTTTGCTCTTGCGCAATAAGTTGCTTTGAAGAGTACATTGAGCGTGACCCTGACTGGCCTATTGGTCGTGTACATTTTTTGTTCTATGATGATTGCGATTCGTTAGAGTTTAATGTGGAGGATTATAAATGCGAGGTCGGTAGCATCTACATGAATGACATTATCGACATGGCAATTAAGATGCTCTACCGATAATTTTATACTTGCGGCCAGTCTTATATTATTATATAATATATATAAAGAAAGACAAGGAAGGGATAAAACATGACCCAGAGCAGCAAGAAGTTCAAGCAGACTATCAATCAGGCTTTCGCTAACGTCAACCACGTGATGCAGATGTGCCATGAGGATGTGGCAATCGCAAGCATGGACGAGCAGACTTATACTTATTCTTTTGGTGATAAGCATGTGACCGTCACAGCTTGTGTTGCCTGCGAGGATTTTGAGTATGTGCCGCGATTCACTGTTGCAAAGCTCGGCAGTGATTATGTTAAGGATATAAAGGTATATAGCGCGAATTATATGGAGGGTGCGTGTATTTACGCCACTATTTGCGATATGCTTGGAGTGTAAGATAAACAAGTTTATGAATCAGCTTATCCACGATTTCATGTATGACAACGTTTCTAAGTATTCTTGGTATATACTTAATATTGTCAAGAAGCAAGAGGATAATCTATATGTCCGTGTAGCTTCTAGTCTTTCATATAAGACTGCTGATTGTAATATTCACATCTATCCTAACGGTGGTAGTTTGGATGATAGCGATTCTGCTGCTTACAATTTTGTACTATGTTTTCGAGACGGTGAAGGAGAATGCGCTGGAACTTGTGTGTGTCTTTTAGACCGTGTTTCAGATGCCGCGCACGTTCTTGACTGTCTATTGGCCGTAAGTGATTTCGATAAGGATGAATAATGAGTAAAGATTTAGCCAAGGAAATTGCCAAGAGTCTGAAAGAGTATGCCGAAAAGGTTGACAAAACATACCACGAGCGCCCTCTTTGTCATTTTGATTGGAAACCTGCTTATATTGCTATTGATGAAGCCCATCCGAACAAAGTGACGTTTGACATGGTTTATCTTGATGATGAATCTCTTAGGGCTGTGTTTCTGTTGAGCATTTGATAATTTATGAAAGTGTGCATGTAACGAAGGACAAATTAGCTTTTTCTATTTGGGAGCATCAGTCTTTGGGCGATACTTCAACAGCTACGTTCGTCATTCCATATCGCGGCGACAATGACTGGGACTCTATTGGTCAATACATCTATAGCTTTGTAGATGAAGTTGATACTTTAATGCGTTGTTATTAGGAGAGCTATGAATGATTCAAATTCTTTAAATATTCTAGAGAAAATCTATAATGCCTTAAAAGTCTATTGTTTTAATACAAACAGCGCGTGTTGGGAAGTTGGCGCTATTAAGTCTTATAAAGATGAAGATGATAATTTTGATACGTCCTGCTCTTTTGAAATTATTTTTAAATATGACAAAGAACCATTGGGATGTTGTAGTATTTTTTTGACTACAAAACCAGTGGAAGGCAGCATTGTTGTTGTATTTAATACTTATAAAGCAAACAAGAATGATGTTGTATATCCAAGTATTACTTTGCCGCCAAATCGTTGTGAGGATGATAATGATATACTTGGACATTATTTTTATCTTTTAGTTGATAAGCTGTATCTTATGACTGTTTTTTAAGCCGCACGCTTAAAATTTTTCTTGCAGATGGTGAAATAATAGTATATAATATAAGTATATCAAGAGGGAAAGGAAAGTATATGAAGCGCAACGATTACGTACAGTATCTTAACCCCTATACTCGCAAGTTCATTATCTGCCAGATTGAAGAGATTTATGGCGATGGTCATGTTCTTCTGTATGCGGTCGATACAAATGAGGCATTTCTTGTCAACACGTGGGAACTTTTGTCCTATTAAAAAGGGGATAATTTATGATTTTACCAAACGAAGTAAAAAGAAAGTCTCTTCAAAATTCCAACCTTGAGAATTATTCTCATACTCTTGAAGCGAAGATTGATGACGCTCTTAGGTATGACTCATATAAAGATCGCGTACATTGTGACATTGCTCTTAGTTGTCTTACCACTTACAGCGTTAATACTCTTTTTAAATATATTGATGCTGGATATGATGTTATGATTAGAAACGAATTTAATAATAACAATGTGACCTTGACTGTCTATCATTATTTTGATAAGGAGTAAATATGATTCAGCCTTTAGAGTTTAAGCGTGAATATATTCACAATAATCCTTCTTCTACAAATCAAAATACTACCCTTGAGACTATGATTGATGCATCTTTAAAATATAGCCCATATGATAATACTACGTATTGTACTCTTTTTCTTATTGGATTGACCGCACCTGATATTAAGGTTCTTGCCAAGTATGTTGACGCTGGATTCAGTGTTGTAATTCGCACTGCACATCATTGTGATGATACTGATGATGTAGAAGTAACTGTTTGTTATCATTATTAACATTAGTTTTAAAAAGTTCTTGCATCGTGCCTGAAATTGTTATATAATATAATTAAAGAAAGGGCAAGGAAGAAAGGTTTTTCAATATGACTGTGTGGATGAAGGCCAACATCGTTTTTAACAAGTTCTATGAGGGCGATGGTCGTTTCTGCGGCATCGAGTATACTGATTGCGTCTTCAGTAGTCTTGAGCAGCTTGAACGCATTATGACTGATATTGTCAATAAATATCAGCGCAAATATCATCTTGTTTATGAGTGGTATGTCGATAGCATTGAGAACCTTTAATCTGATATATTAGTTATCCAAGAGAGGAATTAGAAATGGGTTGGACTTATTTTTCTTTTAAACATGCGCTTGAGGATACGTACGGTGACGAGGTGCCTTGGCATGAGTTCGTTGGGCATGGTCAGGATGGTATCACTAAGTTTGTTACATGGATTCGTATCGCAATGCTGTGTGAGCTGAACGATGACCTCTATAAGTATTTTAAGCAGGTCCAGAAGGACTTTGGTAAGGAGAACTAGAGTGATTGGTGTAGAGAAGTGTAAGACCCCTGATACTGCATTTTATAGGAGCGATGCTGTGACTCATTTAGATGTTAAGGTAGCCGATCTGGCAAAGGCCGCACACCAGCTTGCGTCTTTTAATTCTAAGTTCCTTGCCAAGTTTAATTATGCTACTGACTATAATGGCAATATCATGGATATGGAGCTGTCTGATGATTTGCTTGAATTCCTTTATCCTGCGCTTATCGAAGGACATGAGAAACTAGTCCAAAAGAAACAAAAGCGTGAGGAAGAGATTTGCCGCAAGTTTAATCAAAATTCGGTCAATCAGATTAAGCGCGTCAAGTATGATAAGCCTTGGACTATTGTGTGGTGGAAAGACGGTCAAATTACTCGTTCTAAGTGTGCGGAGAATGACGTGTGGAGCGAATCCGCAGGATTCAATGCGTGTGTCGCTAAACGTTATTTTCAGACTGCTGGCGCGTATAATAAAGTCTTAAAGACTTATTGCAAGAATGATAGCAACAGCGATAAGAGCTCGTATGAACAGGGTTATCAGACGGGTTATGAAGACGGCATTGAAATTGGCTCTAAGGTTTCTGATTCATTGGTTGACCAGATGAAAGCTGAAGCATATGCAAATGGCCGTAAGATGGGCTACGAAGATGGTTATGATGATGGATTTGCGGCTGCTGAGGTTGATGCCGATAACGAAGGATATGATGAAGGTCAGAAGTATGAGCGTCAACTTCAAGAAGAAACTAATTTTGAAAACTAGATTGGCCGCACAAGGAGAGTAGAGAAATCTATTTTCCTTTTTGCCATTGGAGGTTTATATGGATTATATCTATAAAGATATTTTAGATGCCCTTAATACCACTGATGATACAGACAGTATCGCTGATTATGTCAATAAGATTGAAAGCGGTAGTGGCGAAACTTTCTATGATTGGCTCGGCAACGTGATTGACGTGTGGGACGATGAAGATTATGATTGATGAAGTGTTAGGAGTTGTCTGTCTTGTTTTTGCAATCGTTGGAGTATGCGCTGTCTTGTCTTTTATATTCTCCTGCTGGGGACATGATAATGACGCTGGCGACATTGATTGGTAGTTCTCCTATGAGCCTGCTTATCTTCACTGTCCTATGTGTTATTGGCTTTATCGCAGGTATCCTTATGATTCTATATGCGGCTAAAGAGATTGTGTTCCTTGTGCGCGAGGTAATCCAAGAGAAGAAAGAATAAGGCCATTGGCCGCATAAAATTTTTCTTGCAGTCTATCTAATAATGTTATATAATATTATTAAAGAAAGGCAAGGAAAGGATTTTAAATGACTAGCAAGTATGATAATATGCCGCTTGGCTATCTCCTTGATAGTATTGATGATTTGGATATTCTCGCTGATATTGCTAAAACCATTTGCCGCATGTACGAAAATAAAGAGAGCATCGACTATATTCATGTTCCTCTTAATGGTGTGCAAGATGTTATTTATTCAATTGCTGCTTTGAATCATATTCTTATGTCTTTTGGTTATAAGGCTTCTTGGGATTGTATGTCTTATTCGGCATCTGATGGTAAGCATTGTGTTTATCTTTGTCTTGATGAAATTAAGTCTTAAAAAGTTCTTGCAGTCTGCTCTATAATATTATATAATATATATAGAGAAAGGGAGAGGACAAGATAAAGTCTTCCAAGAGAAGGAGAAAGTATATGACCAAGGTTGAGACGATTCTTGCACAGGTTGACGGTCTTCTGGATGCGGCATATGAGGTTGTAAATGGCAGCAAGCTGTGGAAAGAGGTAACGCCGCTGGTGAACATCGCTTCTGAGATGCTTATTGAAGAGCGCAATGGCAGATACGATGCCTACTGGGTTATCTGCGAGGGTAGCGAGAAGGATATGCTCGATGCAAAGAATACCCTTGAGGACCTTGGCTTGTGCGTCTGTGATTACTACTGGCATGATGCTGACGAGTATGATGCTGCTGGTGGTCATTTGAGCGTCTATTGGACTGTCAACGATTGGGATTAGGAGCACATATGCTGTTGAGCAATGAAAAGTATGCAAAGGAAAATGTCTATTGGACTTTGGACTTCATATTTTCTGCTGCATATTATATTTATATCTGCGCTTGTAATCAGGTTTCTATTCTTGCGGCCAATAAGGATACATGTGATGATACCGAGCTACCTACTATGTATGACTTGATTGATGATGCTTTAGCTACTGGCGCAAATGACGAAGGTGAGTGCTATAATTATTGTGCTGTGACAGATAATTATCTAGCGGATATTCCTTTTGGTTGTATGATTGTTGAGAAAGACGGCAAGACTATCCTTGAGTGTATTGACTGGATTGATGGAGTGTCTAATGGCTTGGACTGATAATATCTGCATCCAAGAGAAGGATAGAAATAAATAGTGTGGTAAAAGACCTGCGGCCTATGGCCGTGGGTCTTTTCTTTTATTTGATAAAATAGACGAAGTATGTTATACTATAAGTGTATTATAATACTCTATTTAGAAAGGTTAGTTTGAAATGTATAGAGTAGATTTAGGTAAGAAGCTGCTTGAGAAGGGATATAATCCTTTTCTGGCCCTTGCGGCGCAGGAAACATCAGATTGGGTAAATCAGCGGGGTGGTAGCGGTTTTACGATGGATGATATTTTATGTATATATGGCGGTAATAAAGAAGAATTACAAGAGTCATGGGATTATGCCGTTGAGAATAAAATGCTGATTCCATTTGACGATAGTGGTTTATATAACTATAATTACAATTATAGTGTCAACAATAATTATTTTGCTCTTTTGGGTGAAAAACAAACAAGTGAGTTCTTTGGGAATTTTTGTTTTGGTTGGACTCTTGAACACGCTACTCAGTTGACCACAGCCTACTGTTGTCTTGCCAAGATGTATAATTATCAACATGATGTGAAGCATCGTAATTATATTTTCTCTATGAAGAACGTTTGTGATATGTGCTATATACCATATAATAAAACGAATTTAGGATTAGTGCATGGATATGTTGAATGGATGGCTGAGCATGATTTAATTGAATATGAGCCTTATAAAGATGAAAAGCATCCTTATTGCAAGTTATTTGAGTTGACGGGTTTGGCGCTTAATAAGCGTTAAGTGATTTGTATGGTTAGTTTATTGGCAACACGTAGTGTGCAAGTGAAACAAGTCCAACGGACAAAACGTGAGTCGAAACCGGACAAAACGTGTATCTTTAGCGGACAAAACGTGAGTCGTAAGCGGACAAAACGTGAGTCGAAACCGGACAAAACGTGTATTCCTATATTAGTTGTTATAGAGTTGTTTTATAATTGTTTATATAGTTGTTATATAGTTGTTATTAAACACGCTCGCGCACTCGCGTGTTTATGCAATTGTTTTGAAAAATTCAAAGAGCATATGGAAAATTATTGTTGGAGTATAGAGTGATGCCATATGCCGCAAAGATTGATATTTTTCGACAGACCTTGGAGTGATTCAGAATATGCTGTAGATTTCTGGTTTCAGCGCAATTGTTCAGTAGTAAAAGTGAAAGAAGACAATGTAAGCTATATAAATGGCAAAGTCATACCGTGGGATGTGGCACAAGAAGTGGGTATGAGTGACAGAAACATTCGCCGCAGTGTACGCAAATTGGAAGATACTATATTGAATCATGCGGATAATCCCAGCGAAATAAATGATATTGACATGGGCAAGTTCGATATGCTAGAATATGATATAAAAGAAGATAAGACATATTGGCATAATAAATTCGATGAAGGGTGGAGATTTGCCAAAATAGATAAACAGGTATATGATAAAATATATGACCATCTTATTGGTCGCAAAGATTTGGTTATGGTGTTGAGGGTATACGGTGCCTGCAAAGCAATAAATAGTTCTTTTAAAGAACCTGAGATAACCAATAAGGTTATTTGCAAAACTATTGGCGTGAGTGACCACGGTGCCAGAAGCAAACATGTCGGTAAAGCAATCGAAGTGTTGTCTGATATGGGTATTATAGAATATAGGTATAAGGTAACTAAGGTGACTGGCGAACAGGACTGTAGGTTTAGGAAGTTAGTCTATATAGAATAAAGAAATGGTGCTATATTGGTTTTTAATACGGCCTAAAAGCTATAAAGAAAGCCCATATAGCATCAAAAATGATTACATGCATTCACGGAGTGAAGTGTGCATTTTACCAGTTCAGCAAACCAATGTCAAGAAAAAAATCTAACCAAAGCATTTTAATTTTCGATTCCAACGCCGCAAATGACTTATTTACCGTGTATTTTCCATCTGCTCTTGGTTGAACCTTATCAAATGATTTACACGGTCATACTTTTAAAATATCTTCTACTTATTCATGAAAAAATATTAAAAGGCTGTAGAGTCCATTTGAGAGGATTCCCGTGGCATATGTAAATCATTTTCATTTTCAATTTTGGTTTTAAATTTCATTTTCAATTTCATTTCTAGTTTCATTTTCAAAACCAAATTCATTCTGAAAAAGTTCTTGCAGCCAGTGAAAACTTATAGTATAATATAATTAAAGAAAGGGAGGGGATAAGAAACCTCCCACGGGTTTCAAGAGAAAGAAGATTAACATGACCCAGTTTGAGATTTACAACACTATCAAGTCTGCCATGTCCGACAACGCCGAGGTGGTTGAGTTCTGCGATAAGCAGCTTGCGGCTATTGAGCGCAAGCGTGCCAAGGACGATGAGAAGTCCGCAGAGAAGCAGGCTTTCCTTGACGAGATTTACGCAGCTCTCAAGTCTTTTGACGAGCCTGCCACCTCTAAGGCTGTGGCTCTGCACATGGGCGAGGATGTCAGTTCCCGCAAGGTCGCAGCCAACATGCGTTTCCTTGTTGAGGACGGTCGTGCCGAGAAGGTGGCTGTGAATAGCAAAACCTTCACGTACAAGGCTCTGTAACAAAATATTTAATAAGTAGGGTCTACTTATTAGAGTTTTTAATTAGAAGGGCTGTGGAGTCCATTTGACGAGACTCCCGGCCTATTCCAAGAGATAGAAGGAAGTAAGCATATGCGGCACACCTACTATGATATGAATGGTAACGAGCATACCATAGAGATTCCTGACGAGTATATCGAGTCCAAGAGACAGCAGGCAATACTCAAAGCAAGTGCGGCCAACCTCTATCTGCTAGAGCATGGCATCGAGTATGACGCAGCTTACAGGCCCGATACAGACAAGAAGGAGAATAAAATGTCTGAAAAGCGATTGATTATGAATTCCATTGCGGATGCACTTGGAGAGCTTACCATAACTATCGGTGACTGGGAGGATGCGCCGCATGGCATCGAGGTCGGCGATGATGGTAAAATCCGATTTATTCTCAATTCCAAGACGTATGAAATGTCTATGGTATGCAAGCGTAAGCCTAAGAATAAATAAATGCGGCAAAAATTTTTGGGCAGGAATGTGTAATTTACACTTTAGTAAAAACATATATTAAAAAAACACTTTTTAAATGTAACTAATTTAGTCACATTTCCGCATTGATTTTCACTTACAAAGGCATGTGCCGCACACTTCTTTTTCTTCTGTCTCTTGGTTTATACGAGTCTATTTTATAATTAACTTTGAGTTTCTACTGGCCGCAGGAATCAATATAAATTGACTTATTTTTCTTATGCCGTACAGTGGTATGCAAAACGATTAAAATTCATTTTAGAACGTTCTCTTGGTAGTGCTAGTTCTATCCCTTCTCGCCATATAGGCGGGGAGGGATTTTTTTATTTAATTTTGTGATTGACTTTCGTTTTAGGATTTTATGGGCGCTGGGCTGGCAAGCCCCATTTCTACACATTTTCGCCATATAGGCGCACCGGCGGCGGCAGTCCAAATATGGTATTATTGTATAGTATTCCTCTAAGACCTTCACAAAACCAACACGGAATTTTCCCAATAATAGTTAGGTACCTCACAATGATTCGAAGTTAACCTAGGGTAACACTTGCTCGGGTCGCTCGGTACCTAACTTAATTTTTTTCGCGTGTGCGGCCCTGTAATGGCCCTAGGGCGGGCGATGGCCAAAAGTGCCTAGGAATGCAAGGGTATAGGGCGCAAGGCCGTTAAAACGCGTTTCAGGAGGTCAAAAAGTTGTGTAAAAGTTGTGTTTTTGTTTGAAAAATCTTGACAATAAGGTACCTAATCGTGTAAAATCGACCCGACTATGGAATTTCTGTGAATTTTTTCAAAATATCTTGACTTTTCTGCTCATTTGTGCTAGGCAGGGCGATTTTTCCCTACCTTTTCAGTAGGAATTAAACGCAAAAGTAAAGCGCCCTACTTAAAAGTAGAGCGTTTTTATTTAATTGTGTTATTTTATTGTAAATTGCGCTAGTAGCATTTGCGCGCACTCTATGAGCACTTGCGCGTTATCGGTTTCGCCGCTCGCGTAGGCGTTGCCGCCTAGGCGCGTTAGCGTGTGTATTAGTTCGTGAATCTCGACCGGGACTAATACAACTTTACCGCTTTTCATGCAATTGTCGTGATGGGCTTCTAGTCCGCGCCCTAGGCGCTGTAGCTCCTTGTCGGGTAGCTCGCCAAATGCTGCAATTAGCGCGTTACGTCTGTAGGCTTCCAAACGTGCCGCCGTTCTCTATGCTGTTATGTAGGTGCAAGGTTGGGAGGGCTTGCGCCCCCCCCCTAGCCGTCTACGCTACGATAACGTAGGCGGTTTTGTTGTTGATGGGTGCCGCCTTGCGCACGCGCTTTTCGGCGAGCAGAACGTTCACGACTACGCCCGCCTTGGAGAACGTCATAACTTCGTTGGGGTGCTTAATCATAACATCGTTGAGCGTGAACGGCTCACCGTCCGCGAACTCGGCGGCTACCTGCTCAGCGAGAGCCTTATTCTGCAAGGCCGTCTTGGAGGGTGCCTTGGGCTTGGCTGCGTTCTCCTTGAGCACGTGGAACTTGTGGGAAACCTTGCGGGCAAGGTTCTCGGGCGTGTGCTTCTCGGGGTCGTAGTTGTCCCCCAGCGCGGACTTGATGACCTCGGGCGAGACCTCGCCCGCCACGCTCATCAAAGCGGCGAACATCTGGTAATCGGTGAACTGGAACTTAGTGCGAGTGGTAGCCATAGCTAACCTCAATCCGTCCCCGGGACGCGGGTGAACTCCCTTTGAGTTCTTTTTTCCCTGTCCCCTTTGGACAACTATTACTATACGCTTGCATAAACTTTTTGGCAATACCTAATTTTAAAATTGTGTAGGAATCATGGAAACCCCAGGTAGATGGCCTAGTTTTTTCAGATTCTCAAAATATCGGCACTGTAGTTAGATAAAGCAAAATGAATAGAATCAAGCCATTTGCGGCAAAACTTGCATAAAAAAATTTGAGTTTCGGGTTGTGTTATGTTTGTGTTTTTCTGAAAATTGTCAAAAGATTTTTCTTGACAAACCTATTTGGGTGGGTGTAAAATTTTGGCCCAACCTCTGGGCTACGGTTGTTTAAACAAGTGCGTTTAAAGCGTTTTAATGATTGAAGCGTTTCAATCAGGATTTGTGAAGGAAATATGTTTTCAAAAAAGTTGAAAATAATGCTTGACAAAACAGCTCTGACGTGGTAAAATTTTTGCGTCTTGGATAGTTTACCTGGGTAAACTATTTTAATTAGTTAGGTACCTAACAATGATTCACGGTTTACCATAGCTAACTTCTTACCGGATAATGCGGTACCTAAACAAAAAAATATCGCCATAGAAGCCATGAGATGCGTTTTAAGGTGCCATTAGGCCAAAGTCCTTATTTTAATAAAGGCGTTTGCCGCACGCCCTAGAGCGCTAGAATAGCTTTTGCTCATGGCAAAAGAAAAAGGAGCCGTTAGGCTCCCGATTCGTTTAAAGGTCAAGCGCTTTAAATGCCGCGCTTGCATCTCGCCAACCTTGACCACGCGAACCGTGGCGCGTCTTTTTGTGTTTAGCCTTTGCCGCAAGCAAAATAGCGGCTTCGATACGTGCGTCTGATAGTGCGGTATGGTCTTCTGTAAAGTCGTGTTCGTTATTGATAAAGCGGTAAACGCTTTCAGCGCTAGTTGACGGGTTTCCGCTAGGAGTAAATGCGCCCGTTGCTACACAATACTTTAGATAGCGTTTAGAACTAGTAATATTACTTGCGTAATCCCAAACGTCTTTCAGTCGTAGCTTAAAAGGCATGAACCACGTAGCAAAACCGTTTGAATACGTGCGCAACGTATTGTTTAGCGCTATTTCGTCAAATCGACAATTGTACGCCCACGCGCTTCTAACGTTGCACTCTTTACAATCAGCCTTGAACGTGCGCCAAACCTCATTGAAGGACGATTCGACCCATTCACCAGTTTTAATTCCCTCAAGATAGGTAGGAATCTTATCGGCGTAATAAGCGCTTTTCATGAGGTCAATTTGATAAAACGTATCAGTGACCACAAACGAACGCTCACGAATGGCGTTATTGTCGTTGTCGCAGATAGTGTAACCAAAGTCGTAAACCAAAGACGTTTCGGGATGCGCCTTGTTATCCTTATGATTGACAGTTGGCGCGGTCTCGGTATCGAGTACAACAAAATTAGCCATTGGAAACTCCTTAATCGTTTGGGCTAATCACTGCACTTATAATAATAGCTGTTTGCGCGGATAATGCAAGCATTATTTTAAATTATTTTTGTTTACCCTAACTAACTGCCAAAGTTTACCACGGCTAACTCAAGGTACCTAACTGTAGAGAACGTGTAGGTCATAATGAGTAAGCTATGTTCGATGCCGTTGTCCTCCCGACTAAAGTTAGTATAGCACTTTCAGGACGTGCCGCACGCGAGAAAAAAGAAAAAGTTTTTCTAATTTTTCTCTTGCTTTTGGTTGCATGTTGTGGTAAAATCGCCGCCAACTATGGCGCAACGGTTTCACGTGACGCGCAAGCGCGCCAAAGGCGAAACATAAAAAAGGGGAACGTTACCGCTCCCCTAACTCTATTCTAGCTCTTGGATAATAAGAGATTCTAGCGCGTCTAACAAAGTAGTATCATCTTTAATACGTACCGCCTTGCCGCTTGACGTATTGCGTTGCCATGCGTTAACGTTGCCGCTTTCATCGTCAAACAAAATACCGCCCTTGTAGTTTGATACGCGCCACTTATTAGTACCATGCTTGACCACGTGAACATTATTCAAGTCGATAGCAGGGTAGTATTTGTGTAACCATGCGCGTTTGTTCTTGCGTACCGCGCTATCAAACTGTTTCGTGGTCTTACCTTTTGCCAACCAACTAACGACCTCGACCGCATAACCGTAGCCCTGTAAGGCGGCTAATAGGCCGTTTAGCTTCTTGTAGTCGCCTAATGGTTTAGCGATTAGATAAGGCGCGGCGTTTTCTGCTTGCAACATAGGCAACCATCCGTTGACGTTGTAAAAGTCAACAAGAACGCCATCCAAATCTAAAACAATTGCTTTCATTATTCCACTTTCAAAGAGTGGGTAGGGCTTATGCCCTACCCTTTGACTAACTAAAGACGCTTACCTTTGCTAGTAAATTCAAGTTCGGTTTCGTACTCGAATTCATCGCCCAACTCACGCACTCGCCAAACAGCGCCGTCAAGTTCGTTCGTCTCCATACCATACAAACGGTCGGCAACGATAGCACGCGCAAGGTCTTTTTCGTCTTTGGCGCTAACAATAAAGTTCTCATAATCATCAAGAGAAACACCATCGTCAACGCCGCTAACAGAAACAAAATACAGCATAGTGACCTCCTGTCCCGTTCGGGCGTGCGACCACTTGCCGCTCCAACGCCCTCGCCTTTGGACAACTATTATTATGCGGTAAGCACTCTAGTTTGGCAAGTATAAATTTGCCGCACACAATTCCTCCATAAGTCTTTTGGGATAAAATTATTTTTATTTTTCTCAAGTTTTTTCGATTTGACACTTGACAAACGTTTTGCGCTCATGTAAAATTTTCTGCCCAACTATGGGCTTTTGGATAACGCAAAACAAAAAGGCGAGATAAACCCGCCTTTTTGTAATAATATATAAGCTTTAGACCGCGCAACACAAACGAACGGTATTTTTCAAAAAAGAATCTTGTCGCAAATCATTAACGTCATAGGCCATGTCAAGAAACCTATCATTACGCAAGTAGCCAAAAGATTGTTTCTTGTAATGTTCACGTAAAGCGTTTTCGATTGCAAGAGCTCTATCATCACTTGGCGCAAGAAATAACTTATTGATAACAGCATAGGAAACATCAAAACCAGACTTGCGATAATAGGGAATTTCGTTTTTGAGTCTTGCCAAAGGCGTATCAGATTTGCCAATCTTTAGAAATTAAGGTTTGCCGCAAGAATTGAAAAAGGTGAATACATAAGCATAGGAATTACCTTTTTCATAGTTCTTGGATACGCGCTCAATGATAGTATCATTATGCGCCTTAGCTTCAAAACGGTTTGGTACGTTTTTAACGTACTTAATCGCAGGTTCGACTTCTTTCAATGCCTTTTTAGTGACAGCAAGAAAACGCTTTTAGCCTTGCTCAAAAGATTTGCGAACTTGTAAATAAAAGTCTTGACAGTTGAAAGCGCGTAACCAGTGATTTTTGCAATGGTCTGTTTATCAACACCATTGTAGTTGAGGTAAACTACCTGCTCATGGCAAATGGTCGGGTCTGAATACTTCTCAAAAGCGCTAATTTTGCACATGACGAAAATCCCTTTCGTTTGTTGATTCGCTACGCTTGTTATTCTAACAGATTATGGAGGTCATTGCAACCGCCATAATTTCTACAAATCCCAATAGGCCCGATACATTTGCATCGGAAACGCCCACGCTGCCGCGAGCAGGTTGGCATTTACAGCGGAGTTTGCATCCGTGAGCAGGAACCAGATGAACGTGGCCGCATAGGTTAACCATGCGGCAACCTCGACAACATCGTACCACTTTGCCATCGTGCTATCCTTGAACATCGCTAACTCCTTTGAGTTGGTGCCTTGCGTTACAACTATAGTATAACGGGACGTTGCATCGAATGCAAGCATTTTTTTGAAAAAGTTTTTTTAAAAAAGTTCTTGACAAAACTGAATCACGGTAGTATAATTTTCTGCCCATAAATGGGCTTTTTGTGGGCTTTGCCCTTTTACATGGTCAACCAGAAGAGCAACTAAAACAGTTGCGTGATTATGCGGCGCTTGATCGTGGTTTTAGGATGCTATTAATGTTTCACGTGAAACATTCGCCGCAAACTAATAAAGTAGTTCGCACACACGCGCAAGAACGATACTTGAATACGCTTACCCTAAGCACGTAAATATTAAAGCTACTAGAAACTTTTTTAAATTGTTGTACCTAATCGTTTATTCTTTTGGTATAATGTTTTTAACGAACAAAACAGTTCGCGTCCGCTTTTAAGTTTGGAGCATAACATGAAAAAGTCCACTGTTCGTCTGCTCGCAGCGGCTAAGCTGTTGACGCGCTAGAATGTTAGCCCCCCCCTATGGTGGGGGGGGCGTTCCGGGTTCGTGTCCGGTTTTTTCCCAGGCACGCCCCGCCCTGCACAAATTACCGACCTAAGTGAAAAAATAAAATACCATAACACGGCACAAATTACCGACATCAGTTATTTTTTGAAATACCAAATTACCGACCTAAGAGGATTTTTCAAATTCCATAAAACGCAACGCTTTTCTTCTTTATTTCTTCTATTGACTTTCTTGACATTTCCGATTACGGCATTAAAAAATTTTCACGAAACTATTGAAAAGCGCTGAATCTTTTGCTATAATATATACAAAACTAACCATAGCGCCGTTCCCAGTCGGCTTAGGAGCTATCCTAAATCAAAAAGCCCCAATGAGGTGAATAACTGGGTCTTAAACGTTGCAGATTTATTCTGTCGTGAGAAGTATGGATGTACTCTCACTTGCAGCAGAATATTTCTGTAGCCAAGCGGTCTTGCGTTGATTTATTAGTTTACAGGAGACGAACGGTATCTCTGCCGTGCCGCATACAGAGGGGATAGGATACTCTTAGAAAAGTAGCACATCCAATAGGTTCCATGCAAGGGGAGAGTGAGCATGGGTAATAGTGCAGAATTTTCTATACGTCTTTATAGGTACATCTCTATAGATTTTAGTTATAGGCGATATGCGATGTCCGTTACTATGTAACGTTCATCGCTATAAACTTTCGCTACGCTCAAGTTTTCCAAGAGAAAGATAAATAGTATAATGTTGGCGCCCGCTACACATAGCGGAGCGCCGACCTATAACCACACAAAATAGATGTAATCATTTTAAGCGAACGAGCTTGCTAGTGTAGCCATTTTATGGGCAAAAAACGGTAATTCTATTTGCCGCATCCTTAAATATAATATACATAGAAAATTTTTAAAATATTTAAAATTTTTCCTTGACAGACTTGCACTTCATGCTCTTTTATGGTATAATATAAATGCAATAAACCGATAGAGAAGGAGAAGTAAAGATATGGCACTTGATTACACATTGAAGACACAGGAAGAACGACTTAAATGTGTGCGGGAAACCATTGCAACCACTTCTCAAGAGAAATTAGATGCAAATTATCTACGTGTAATGACAGATTATCTGCTTTTTGCCGCAGATAGAAATCAAACCAAAAAGGAAAAGAAAAAAGAACGCAGTATTATCACAAAGAATAGAGAAGCAACAGTAAACAAACGACAGATTTCTTTTGAGGAAATGGTTGAGAATATGGAAAATGGCGAGGATGGCATTTATGCACTTGTCAACAACGATAAGAATCAAATTCTAGATAATAAAGATAGTATCTCAGAAGAAGACCTAGAGAATATTCCTGGTATGCGGGAATTCGATTCAATTATCACATCGCTCAAACGACAATTTCTTTCTGCTACTGGAAAGCAACGTTATTATCTGAAAAAACAAATTATCGAGACATATCAGCAGATGTATCTGTTAAAACAATCTGTCAATGGCTGGCCTGCCAAGTCAAAGGTTTCAGCGCAGCTAAAGAACATGGCGCATATGGACTTGTCCGAGAAGATTTATTTCGATTCCCGTGGGTATCCTGTATCTGATGGAGTAATCTCATTATTCAATCCAGTTCATATTTCATTCCTACTTACATACTATTCATCAATTAAACAGGAATGTTATACTGACCTCAATTGTGATATGCACTGGGAGCTTTTAGACTTTGAGAATTTAATTGAACAGACATTCAAATCTAAAGACCAGACAACCGCTATGTTATATGACCTTTTGATATGGAAGATTGACGGCAAATCGAATGACGAAATATGCGGCATGATGGAAGCTGAGTATGGAGTTTCACATACCGCGCAATATTTCTCAACGCTGTGGCGCAAGAAGATTCCAAAGATGATTGCGGAACAAGCTCAAAAGAATTATGTTATGTGGTATTACACAAATGTGGAATATGGACAATGGAAAAAGTGCGGCAAATGCGGAAAGACAAAATTGGCACATCCTTTATTCTTCTCAAAGAATAATTCCGCGAAAGATGGCTTTTATTCTACATGCCGTGAGTGCCGCAAATCTAAAAAGAAATAATATTATTGACCCCACTTCTTCCTTCTATTGGTTGGAGTGGGTTTACTATATAGAAAGGAGATTTATGGCAGATGTAACTATGAAAACATGCGCGAAATGCGGCAAGACTAAGAAAGAAACTGATTTTTATAAGATACCTAATACAGATGAAAGATGTGACCTTTGCAAGACTTGCTTGACAATGTATATTGATAATCGCCGCCCAGATACTTTCAAATGGATTTTAAAGAAGATGGACGTGCCATATGTTGAGAAGAAATGGGTTGAGCTAGCGAATAAAAGCTATATGAAAAACCCAGCTACTTTTGGCCCAATGTCGGTTATCGGAACATACCTCCGCACCATGAATATGGAACAATATAAGAATCTTAAATATGCGGATTCTGAGAAAATCAACAATGAGAAATTCCAGCAGGCTAGGAAAGAACAGCAGAACATCAAAGGTACTTCCTATGATGAAGAATTCGAAAACAGGCTTCTAGAGAGTCTTAAAGCAGGTGAAATCTCGCAAGCTGAATATAATACCATGAGCCGCAAAAGCGTTCTTGACCGTATCAATGAGAAGATGCGGCAAGGCGAGGAAGAGGTAGCTAGCAATCCTGATAGCGTACTTGATAAAAAAGAGCTTGAAGTTCCTGAGAATACAGTTGATTCAGAGGAAATCAAGAAAAATGCTGATGTTATCAGTGCTGCCAAAGATGTTGAGCAGGAATTCTTGGCAAAGAAAGCTGAGAAGGAAAAGAAAAAAGAGCAGCCAAAAGAAGTAGACCATGAGCCGCAAGTACTTGACATTATGCCTGATGTTGCTTCTTCTCTTGGTGTGAACCCTGTAGAGAATATCAATAATGCGCCGTTAGACATCACTGGTGAAATGCAAAATGACTTTATTCCAGATGTTGCACGTATTGATGAAGCGCAGATTACAGAGAATCTTACAGAAGATGATATTAAATATCTTTCGCTTAAATGGGGTCTTCTTTATAAACCATCTGAATGGGTTAAGATGGAAGAGCTGTATAAGAAGTATGAAGCAGATTATGAATTATCTACAGACCGTGAACAGGTATTAAAGAATATCTGTAAGACAGACTTAAAGATGAATCAAGCTCTAGACGTAGGCGACATTAAGACATTTAAAGACTTACAAGGTGCTAATGATATGCTGCGCAAATCGGGGAAGTTCACCGATTCTCAAAAGCAAGAAGAAAAAAAGAGAGATATTGACTCTATTGGTGAACTCGTTGCATTTGTAGAATCTAAAGGTGGGATTATCCCAAGAAAAGATGACCCAATCAATGTGCCGCAAGATAAGATTGATTTTATCATTAATGACATGAAGAACTATACAGATAATTTAGTTAAGAACGAGCTTGGTCTAGGAAACCTCATTGAATCTTATATCAAGAAGCTTGAAGAGAATAAGACCAAGAGTGTAGATGAAATTATCGCAGAGGGCATCAAGACCGATGAAGATAATGCGGTCACTGATGAAGAAGCTGCGGACTTCCAGCAGTTCCAGATTGAGGAACGCGAGGAAGAAGCTAAGAGATTGGCAGAACGATATGGCGCTGAGTAATTTATTGAAGATTGCGGCGCATAATAAGAAAAGCGTTGCCGAGATCGACCCAAAGAAGATTGAAGATAATTTAGATAAATATCAACGTATTATTGCCTATTGGCGTATGTATCCAGATAAATTTGTAGATTATATGGCTTCACTAAATCCAAATAATAAATTTCAATTCTATCCAACTCAACGTATGATTCTCCGTATCAATATGCGGTATAGGACTGTTTATGAAGTATTTAGCCGAGGATTTTCTAAATCTTTTATGGCTGTTTTGTCTCTTATTGTCAAAGCCGTTCTTTATCCGGGTTCAACTTTAATTACCGTTGCGGATGGTAAAGGTCAAAGCGCCCTCATCCTCAGTTCAAAAATTGCGGAGATATGTAAATTAATTCCCGCATTGTCAAGAGAAATTATGTGGGATACACGCGGCACTACTGCAAAAACAACTCAATCAAAAGATGAAGTTGTTTATAGTTTTGTTAATGGGTTAAATTAATGGCTCATTTAAAAAATTTTTAATTGCTGGAACGTCCTAATATCATTTTGGCTACAAGAAAATATCTCTTGTTTTCTGAATGCCGCCGAAAGGCAGAAACAACAAAGTGATTGAAATATGGAATATTTAAAATTCCTACGTTTTGCAAATGGATAATCAGCAGCCAATTTAAGAGAGGAAAATATGAATAAATTAACTTTAGAAGAAGCTGAAAATACAGTCAATCGGTATTGTGATATAAAAATAAATCTTTTAGAATTTAATGGCTACTCTAAGCTGTGTAAAGTCGAATGCACTAAATGCGGTAATGTTTTTACTGCAAGTCAGTTTGGTAACTTACTTAGAAAAGCAAAAAGGCATAATGGCGTATGCCATGAATGTGCTGTTCTTGAAAAGCGTAAAAAGAGTTTTGAAGAAGAATTGAATAAACGTTTTCCAGACGAGCCATTTGAAATTTTATCTTTTGCTGGAACTCATAGCCCTGGAATAATTAAATGTAAAAAATGTGGCACTATTAAAGAATTAGCTTGTATTAAAGAAATTTTAAATAATAAACACATTTGTTCTACATGTTTTCCTAGTAGGTATGAAGAAACTCAAAATAGAAAGAAAAATTTTTTAAAATTTATAAATGATTCTGATAAATGGATTTTTATTGATAATGATTTTGATAATAAAAATGGACAAGACAAAGTTAAATGCAAATGCAATAAGTGCGGCTACGTTAACGAAAAAACAATGATTACATATATGAAAGGTTTTGGTTGTCCTAATTGTTATGGTAATAGGCCACTTACAACAGAAGAATTTAAAGAGCGTTTAGATGAAGATTATGAATTAATTGGTGAATATCATGGTAATAACAGAAATGTGCTTTTAAAGCATTTAGAATGCGGCTTTATATTTAAAATGACACCAGACGCTTATGTCCATCAATTTCAACGTTGTCCAAGGTGTAAAAGGAAACAATCAATAGGCGAGCAACTGGTTGCACAATGTTTAGATAAATATAATATTACGTATATACAAGAGTTTCCAGTAACATTAGAAAATCGACATTTACGTTTTGACTTTTATTTACCAGATTTAAATCAATATATAGAATTCAATGGTAAACAACATTATGCTATTATTCCTAAAATGACACCAACAAAAGAAATGCTAGAAGATTTACAATATAGAGACAATTTAAAAAAGCAATATGCTAAAGATAATTTATTAGTAATTTGTTATAAAGATATTAACAAAATAGAAGAGATTATTTCCTCTCAAAAATGGTTCAACGACTATCTTGAAAAAGAGTAAAAATATTACAAATATTTTGAAACGGAATTTATCATATATATGATAAAGATATAGTCTAAAAAGCATTAATAAGAAACATTAGTATGTCTGCATCTTCTCGTGGTTTTCGTGCTCAAGCTGTACTTACAGAAGAGGTTGCGACCATTACAGACCAGCAAAAGTACGAAGAAATCATTGCGCCGATGCTTGTTATTTCTAGAAAAGTTAATGGCAAGGTAGACCCAGACGAAACACTGAATCAGAACGACATATACGTCACAAGCGCCGGATTCAAAGGTACTTATGCTTACGACAAGCTAATCGACGCTCTGTGTCGTATGGTATCCAGTAATGGATACGATGCTTTCATCTTAGGAGGCGACTGGCGTGTACCAGTAGTAGAAGGGTTACAGCCAGCGAACTACATTCAAGCCCAAGAGACAGGCAACTCGATGGACGAGATTGGATTTGAACGAGAGTATAAACAAACTCTGTACTCTATAAATATTATGAATTGCTGGAAAGTCTTGTTTAAGATAATCAGCAGCCAACTTTTATAAGATGGTTCAACGACTATTCCGTAAGGAAGTACGCCGCAAGTGCGGTGGAAGTGTAATACAACTATATTTTGAAAGGAAGTGTTGAACTATGATGAAACAAATCATTGTAGATAATCAAGTCACACCTTATTATATAACCGATGAAGGAAAATGTTTTAATTCCAAAACAAATAAATATTTAAAAGGACAAATTTCAAATTCTGGATATTTAAATTATAATATTTCTATTACACCATCTAACAAAAAGAGATTATATGCACATAGATTAGTTGCGCAGTTCTTTTTGAACGATGGAAAAGAAATAGTAAAAGGCTTTGAAGTTAATCACAAAGATTGTGATAAAATGAATAATACTGTTAACAATTTAGAGATTGTTACTTGTCAGCAAAACTCTCAACATGCTTGGGATAGTCATTGTCATACAAATATGAAAACCGTTTATATGTATGATAAAGATTTTAATTGTATAGGAACTTTTTATAATATTATAGAAGCAATGGCAGAGACTGGCGTGTCAAGAGGTAAAATTGTAACGAACGTTAATGCTAAACATCCGACATTAACATCGGAAGGACATTATTGGTCATATAATAGCAATCTTACTGAAAAAGATGTGATAAAATTGGAAAATACTGGCAAGCCAAAAGCAGTTGTTCAATTTAGTTTAGATGGTGAATATATAGCAGAATATTCATCGTGCGGAGAAGCTAAAAGAATTGTTTTTCCAGAAATGAAACGTGGTACTGGACATATTTCAGAATGCTGTAGAGGAAAATTAAAACATTATAAAGGTTATATTTGGAAATATAAAGATGATATAGTCTAATCTATATAGTGATATATAGCAGAATACGTATACGTATGCGGCCTAACAAACCGCATAGAATATAATTGGGAAGTGTTTGGAGTGGAACTTTAGACGGTGCGTTTTTCGATATGAATAAGTTTGACAAACACAGGATTATTAATCTCGCTAAGAATGGATACGACAAGGGACAAAATAGAGACACATTCTACGTTATGGGTGTAGACGTAGGCCGACTTAACTGTCCGACAGAAATTGTAATTATTGAATCTTCTCCTGCAAGAACAACAGGGGTTAATGATAAGAAGATAGTAAATATTTTCACTCTATCTGAGTCGCATTTTGAATATCAAGCTATTAAGATTAAGCAGCTCTTTAATGCGTTTAAATGCGAAGCCATAGTTTTGGACGCGAACGGCTTAGGCATTGGACTTCTTGATTACTTAATTACAGACCAGAACGACCCAGAAACAGACGAGCTTCTTCCTAACATGGGTATTATCAATTTAGACGATATTCCTAACGAGCAAGACCGCAAGAACTATAAATCGTTCGAGAATGAAAACACAATTAAGAATGCGATTTGGATGATGAAAGCAAATGCTCCAATGAATACAGAACTGTATTCTTACACTCAGACGCAATTGCGTAACGGTAAGTTAAAGTTCTTAATTGACTCGAATACAGCTAAAAATAAGCTCTTGCAGCAAGCGCAAGGAAAGAAGATGTCGCCATTACAGCGTCAAGATTATTTGCGGCCATATGTTGCCACGGATATTTTGAAATCACAAATGGCAAATTTGGTACAAGATAATGAAGGTGCAAATATCATCCTGAAACAATCTAATAGAAAGATTCTAAAGGATAAAGTGTCTGCTCTAATCTATGGACTCTATTGGTGTAAACGCCAAGAAGATAGGCGAAATCGCCGAAATTCCAGAGATTTAAGTGGATTTATGTTCTTTACGAAGCATTAGTAGGGTGCGGCCAATACGGTCGTACCCTATTTTTATGTAAAAATTTTTTATAAAAATTGGGCAAAACTGTATTATTTTATAGAGTGTAATTTTATATGGTATAGTAAGAAATTCCGAAAGGACAAACAATGCGTGATTCTTTATTAGAAATAAAAATATATAGTATATTGAAAGACGCGGGTTTACCTTTTGAGGAAGAGTATGAATTTGAGGGACTTGTCGGCAAGTCTGGCAGAAATCTTCGTTTTGATTTTTGCGTCTTTGACGATTGCGGCAATATCGACTTCTTAATAGAAGCTCAAGGAGCGCAGCATTATGTACCTGTTGGAAAATATGGTGGTGGTCGTGCCCTCAAATATCAAAAATATAACGATACATTAAAAAGAAAATTTTGCTTGGAACATAATCTGAAATTAGTTACTATTCCTTATTATGATGAAGGAAGACTAAGTTATGATTATATCATGAAAGCAGCAGGATATTAGGAGGTGAGCTTTGGCTACCGTTAAAGATAAGAATGAACGCGATTGCCGCATCATTTCAAATGCCAATAGGCAATCAGGCTCTTTGGCATTTAATAAGATTAAGGTAGGGAACAAAACTCTCTCCAATGACGTTGTTCTTGATATTGGTCAGGTTGTTACAGATAAATATTCTCGCCGCAAGAAGTACACTAAAGAAGATGTACTAAAGGCTATTGAACAGAATAACCTGAATGAACAGCGTAAAATTTCAAATTATTTCTTTAAGACAAGCGGTATCTATAGCCGTCTGTGTCGTTATATGGCTTTCCTATTCAAATATGATTGGTTTATCACGCCAATGATATATGATGAAAAATTAAAACAAGATGGTAAATCTAAAAAGGTAGTTGAAGGTTGGTATAAATCAACACGCTATCTTGAAAATTGCAACCTCAAAAAAGTGTTTGGCGAGATTGCGCTAAAAGTTGTACGTACAGGCGCATATTATGGCGTTATTGTACAGCAAAAGGACGCTTGTTTTATTCAAGAATTGCCTATTTCCTATTGCCGCAGCCGCTATCAACTTAACGGCAATCCTGCGGTTGAATTTAATATGAAATATTTCGATGATGCTTTTTCCGATACTGCGTATCGTTTAAGAGTTCTAAAACTGTGGCCGAAGGAAGTCCAGAAGGCTTACCTTGCTTATAAGGATGGGAAGTTACCCATTGACTATGCTGGCGATACCAACGGCTGGTTTTTACTTGACCCATCGACAACAGTGAAGTTTAATATCACGGGCGGTGACGCGCCACTGTTCATGAGTATTATTCCTAAGCTGTTGGATTTGGAAGACGCGCAGGATTTAGATAAGAAAAAGATGCTTCAACAGATTTTGAAGATTATTATCCAAAAGATGCCTATTGATAAGAACGGCGATTTAATCTTCGATGTCCAAGAAGCGCAACAGCTCCATACTAACGCGGTTGCCATGCTTGGTGACGCTGTTGGAGTTGACGTGTTGACAACGTTCGCGGATGTTGATGTGGCAGACCTTGCGGACAAAGGTAATGTCTCTTCCGTAGACCAGCTTAATAAAGTTGAACGTTCTGTGTACAACGAAGCTGGTACTGGACAGAACCTTTTTAATGCAGATGGCAATCTTGCATTGGAGAAATCCATTGCAAATGATGAAGCTACCATGTCTGACCTTATTTTACAATTTCAGACATTTGCGGAACGTCTGTTGGCACCATTTAACAAGAACAGTAAGCGACTTTATTACCATGTCGATATTCTGCCTACTACCGTTTACAATTATAAAGACCTATCTAAGCAGTATAAAGATATGACCTCTCTTGGATTCTCCAAGCTATTGCCGCAAGTTGCTCTTGGTCAATCTCAGAGTGCGGTACTTATGACAGCATACTTTGAGAATGACGTTATGTCTTTGAATGATGTTTTCGTTGCTCCAGCTCTATCTTCTACTATGAGCAATAATGGCAATGGAGACACCACATCGAAGACAAAACAACAGCAGACTCCATCTTCGGGTAATAAGGGTGGTCGCCCTGAAAAGCCAGATTCCGAGAAGTCTGATAAAACAATCGCTAATATAGAAGCGGAAGGATAGAATTAAATGCTAAGAAATAGGTCTGTGGCTACAATTGATAGTCCAGAATTCATTAATCTAGCACCAGATGCTATCAACCCCGGTATTTCTAAATGTGAGATTAAGGTCATGTATCTTGGTAAGAATCGTAATGGTTCTTTTATTGACAAGAACACGGCCATTCAGATGGCGAACTCATTACCATGCACGCCAATAGTAGCCGCATACAATGAGAACAAAGAAGACTTTGGTGACCACGGTGAAATTCTTCACATTGAAGATGGGGAAGTAAAATTCTCTTGCAAGACCGTTCCTTACGGTTTCGTTGCTCCAGATGCAGAAGTATGGTTTCAGAAATTTGATGATACAAATGAATTCGGTGAAACCACTACACGTGAATACATGATGACTACTGGTTATCTATGGACTGGACAGTATCCTGAACTGGATAAGTGTATCAACCAAGGACAAGGACAGTCAATGGAAATTGATGATGTTGACGGACATTGGACTACCGATAGCAACGATATTGAGTTTTTTATTATAAATGATGCAATCTTTACTAAACTTTGTATCTTGGGCGATGATGTAGAACCTTGTTTTGAGGGCGCATCTGTCACTAGCCCAGAAGTAAGTGAACATTTCTCTTATAATAAAGAGTTTTCGCATACTTTATTTGCTATGATGAATGAATTAAAAAGTGCGTTGACAAAAGGAGGGTCTATGCCGAAAGAAAACGTTGAAAGCGTTGAGGTAGAGCCTACTGCCACAGTTGAGAAAGAAGCTCCTATGGTAGAAGAGTTTGCCGAAAACGTTGAGACAAACGAAAATGTTGAATCTAGCGAAGACTCCGCCGAAGAAACTTTTGCTAAGGAAGAAGAGAAGAAAGAAGATAAAAAAGACTCTGATTCTGAAGACAAAGAAGATGATTCAGATGATGATTCTGATGATGATGAATATAAAAAGAAGCCTGGTAAAAAGTGTGAGCTTGAGAATCAGGTTTCTGAACTTTCTGAACAGCTAAAAGAGCTTACTGATAAGTTTACGGCTCTCGAAGCAGAAGCAGAAGAGCTTCGTAAGTTTAAGGCAGAGCGCATTGATGCCGATAAAGATGCTATGATTGCTAAGTATCATATGCTCTCTGATGAAGACAAAGCGGAAATTATCGCTGATAAAGATAAATTCACTCTTAGCGAGATTGAAAGCAAGCTCGCTTTACTATATGTCCAGAAGAATGTAAACTTTGATGAAGAGGAAGAAGTAGATTCTACACCCCTTACGACATTCTCTCTAGATGATGAAACTATTGCGGAAGATGCTGACCCAATGCTATCTGCTCTCCGCGAAGCACAAAACTATTAAATAGGAGGATTAAATGGCTCTACATGTAGACCGCGCTGACGCTAAGATTCAGCTTACTGGTCATGAAAATCATAGCGTTGTCGAACCTAACCACCTCTCTGCTCCCCGCAGTGGTGGCGTTTATGGTCAGCTCCCCGCTGATGATTCTATTACGATGCTTGAACAGGGTACTTTCGTAAAGTACGATTATGCCGCAGGCAAGGTTAACTTCACTGGTGAAGGTCCTTGGATGATGGTCTTCAATGAAGAAAAGCTCTATGACGAGCGCAAGCAGATGCATCGTGACTACGCCATGAAGAAGTCTGACTTCTATGATGGCGTTATGACACCTCGTGTTTTCCGCATGTATGCTGGTGATATTTTCACTACAAATAATGTCAAGGCTGACGATTATGACCTCGGTGACGTTCTCGTCCCCGGTGCCAATGGCGTTCTTGAGAAGGGCGATAAGGGCGAAGGTCTAGCCGTCAAGGTCGCTAAGCTCACTACCATGCCGGATGGTCAGCCCGGTCTTAAACTACAAGTTATTGCTGAATAAGAAAGGAGTAAGATAGATAATGGAACTAATGAAATTTGACGAACTTAAAAAGCTCGCTCGTGCCGCTACCAAGAATGCTCCACTTACTTTTTCAGTAAATGGCAACGAGGAATCATTTGACGTTGATACCGTTAACCGTACTCTTCGTGAACAGTTCAATCTACTTGCTGGCGATTATCGTCTTTTCCGTCGCAACGAGGTCGCTGTCTATGAACTAATTGAAAACACAATTGACGAGATTCTTCCCGTAAAGGTTATGCAGCAATTTGAGCAGTTTGCTGATGTTCAGACAATCGCTCAGGGCGATAAGGCCGTCTTCAAGCTCCGCATTACTGAAGCTGCTCGTAAGCGTGCCAAGGCTTTCGTAACTCGTGTTGGCCTTGCTGGTCGTTACGAGACAATGATGCTTGATGGTAAGGAACTTGAAGTTGCTACTAGCGCTATTGGTTACGCTATCCGCATTGGTTTTGAGGAATTCCTTGATGGTCGCTATTCATTCGCCGACTTTACCAATATTATGCTTGAGGGTGTCGATGAATACATCTACGCTGAAATTCTAAAGGCTCTTACACAGACTGTTGAACAGCTTCCTACTGCTAACAAGTATGTCGGTGCTGGCTTTGACGAGACTAAGATGGACGAACTACTTGCCATTTCCGATGCTTACGGCAACGGCACTTCTACAATCTACTGCACTCGTGAGTTCGCTTCTACCATGAAGCCTGCTTCTGCCGACTGGGCTTCTGATTCTATGAAGGAAGAGCTTTTCCGCAAGGGCTTCTTTGCTGATTATAAGGGTCACCCTGTAATTATCCTTCAGCAGTCTATGGTTGATGAAACCAATGCCGAAAAGGTTGTTGACCCCTCTCAGGCTTATATCTTTGCTTCTGTTGGCGAAAAGCCTGTCAAGATTGTCTTCGAGGGTCAGACTGCTGTTCGTACCGTCTCTGATAATGACGATTGGTCAACCGACCTCCAAACTTACAAGAAGTTTGGTGTCGCTGTATTCTCTAATCCTTCTATCTGCTCTTATCAGAACACAGCACTAAAAAAAGCAACTCGCTAAACCCAACGCCAATTCCTGACCCAGAACCTCCCACACCTGGGAAAGACGAGGTAAATGCTGGCGATTATGATACTGTCTCAGAAGCAATCGCAAATGTTCCCGCTGGTGGTACACTGGTTGTCCCAGCGGGAACCGCTGCAATCGAAGAGCCTGTAACTTTTAGCAATGACATTACCGTTAAGGGTAACGGCGTAGCATTTGAAAAACCAGTAGTAGTTTCAGATGCGGCAGTCACACTTGATGATGTTAAACTTGTAGCTACTGGCGCAGATGCTAATGACAAGACACTTGCCGTCAAGGTTAACGGTACGAAGCCTTTCACGCTCAAGAATAGTGAAATTTCAGGTACTACCCGCACTGCACTATCTGTCATGACTTCTGGCAAGATTGTATTTGAGAACAACGTATTCGATGCTGGCGATAAGAATATTTACAATATGGTTGAGTTTAGCATAAGCAACGCACGTGATATTGCGGATGTCACCTTTAAGAACAATACGTTCAAAGGCAAGCTAAAGAATAATGGCGTAAGCCTTTATAATCTTGCTGAAGGTGCTACTATAAACTTTGTGGGTAACGTATTTGAAGATATTGATGTAAGCAATAACCCAATTCGTTTGAGCAATCCTAAGAATGTTTCCGCTATCTTTAACTTTAAAGATACCACATATTCATTCAATAGCGATACTCCAAACGCTGATGGTTATACTGCTTTCATGCTGTTACAGGATTATTCCAAAGCTGGCAGCAAGCAAGACTTCTCTAAGTTTACAATCAATTTTGACAACCTTATTCGTGGCTCTAAGAAGCTCATGGAGAAAGGTGAAGGAATGGATAAGGTATATTATGTATATGCTGACACTCAGGGAATACTTGCTGATGGAGTTAACGACCCCGTTGTTAATTTCAAATAATGAATTATTGGAAGGGGCGCTTTGCGTCCCTTCTTTTTTTTAAGATTTAAAAGGAGAAAATATAATATGAGTAATGAAGTTGAACTAATTAGCGATGATACACTAGTTCCTATCCGCAGTATTGTAAACTGCCAAACTGGGTACATTCTTCCTTCTTCTGGTCGTTCGCGCCGCCTTATGCCTGATGTTACTATGCGTGTTACAGCAGGTGAATTGCGCGAGCTGTTTTTCAGCCCCGGCGGTTCAATTCTTCTACAGAATTATATTAATGTTGGCAATAAGTCGCTTGCCGCAGAATTTGGTGTTCCTTATGATGCAATTGAATATGATTGGACAGAAGCAGATGTAAAGAAGTGCTTGCTTGAAGACGATATTGATGTACTCTTGGACGCTCTTGATTTTGCGCCGCAAGGCATTATTGAGACTCTTAAAGATGATGCGATTAAACTTGAAATTAATGACCGTGCTAAGATTAAGGCCATTGCGGATAAAACAGGTGTCGATATTGATGCCGCTATTAAGAATAATCATGCTTATGATAATAGTGATACCAATGTTGCTGATAAACCACGTCAACGCCGAGTTCAAAAAGATGCCGAACCGCGTAAGCGCCGCGTTAAGGCAACTATCGAGTAATATAAAATAAGTAGGAGGTTTGCTCAATGCCACAAGATATAGATATTGATAAAGATATGGAAGTCATACCTCCAACTTCTTTTCAGGAGATGTATGAATTTTTCCTAGCGGGTGTTACCGATGATATGTTTATGGAACTTACAAAAGAGGATACTGAAAAGCTGCTCGAGGAAATTCTGATTGCAGCAGTTCCTAAATTTGAGTTCCCGCATTGGGCGCACCCATTTACTTTAGATTATGAAAATAAATGTTTCTCTACTTGCCTTACAGTAGAAGAAAAGATTATTATTCGTTATTATATGATTGCAGAGTGGATTAGTTATCAGCTTGCCACTGTTGACCTTATTCGCCAGAAATATTCAAGCTCAGACTTTTCATTTACTTCTCAGGCTAATCATATGCGTTCACTTATCACGATGAAACAGGAGTATGAGCAGAAAGCATTTCACGCTCAAAGAATCTATTGTCGTAGATATGTTGATAATAAAGGCCATGTTCGTTCTTCTTTTGGTATGATTATGGAGCCAGTGAAATAATATGGCGTTAATGGTAATAGATGATAGGATTCTAGACTATCAGGTAGAAAATGTTAAGGATAGTCTAGAACGCATCACAAATCAAATTTTTAAACTTCTACCTACATTTGAAGATGGCAAAGATTGGATTAAGCCATTAGACACTCTAGTTATTGAAATTACAGGTATGGCTATTGTAACACCTAATGCTCCAAAGCTTTATCAACTCGTATATAAACTGCAAGGCATCAAAGAGCAAGGTAAAGATATTGAATTTATGCTCTTCCGCCGTATGATTTTTGAAGCTTGTAATATAGCCAACGATGTTAGGGAGAGCCTATGAGTATTCAGACATTAGGTGCTCGCTTACAATATCTCGGCGGCGATAACATGGGAAGAATTAATCAGTCTAAATATAGGTCTTTTCAAGCAGCTTTAAAGAATGACTATAATAAGAGAATGATTAAATTCAATAATCAGTCTTGGCCTTGTCTTATCAATTCCATGTCAGGAGGTTTGAAGGCGGATTATGACAAGAAGTATATCTCTGTCGATTTCAAGAGCGGCCTAAAAGCTGGTGAAACTTTTGAACTGTTAGATAGTGGAACTCATTGGATGGTCTATCTTCCAGTAATTACAGAGACGGCTTATCTGCGGTCTGAGATTATTCGCTGTGATTACACGCTTGACGTAAATGGTCAAGAATATTGGGTATATATGCGTGGCCCTGTAGAAACAGACCTTCGTTGGTTCATTAAGAATAATATTAACATCAATGAACTTAATCTGTCTGGCCGCATCTATATTAAGAATGATGAAAATACTAGAGACTTTTTTCATCGTTTTACTCACATCAAACTTGCTGGACATACATGGGAAGTACAAGTTACAGATTCGATTACAGTACCAGGTATTTTAGAGCTTGAAATCCAAGAGTATTATGATAACAGCATCGCAGAGCTACCAAGTATTCTCAAAGACGAGACTACACCCATCAATGTTATTAGTGGTACGACAACGGTTAAACAAGATACTATTGTTGGATACGCTATTTCAAATGAAGCATATGACCCAAAGATTCATTGGGAAGTCAAGAATAATCCAAGAGTCAAAATACTTGAGGAATATGAGAATGGCCGCATGTGTAAAGTTAAAGTATATGCTGGTGCGGTAAAAACGTTTGATATTTGTTATGGTGATTTCTTCCAGACAGTAATTGTCGAATGGAAGAAGCCTTTAATTCAAGGGCCGCAAGACGTTTATCCGTATGATATTCATACCTATTGGATTAAGAAACTTCCAGAAGGTGAAAGAGTTACATTTTCTATTGATGATGAATCTATGGCTAAGATTGTAGATTTCAATAATGATTCTTGTAAGGTAGAAATTATATCTGGTAAGAAAGGTAAGTTTGTTATTCATGCGGCATATTGTGATGTTGAGACAGATTTACCAGTTAAGATTAAATCGTTATAAGGGTTGGAGGTTACATGAAACACGTTGCTTCTAATATCTTACGAACTAATTATAAGTCTACTTTTCTTTCTCATGCAGAAGACCAAGAAACCATTTGGCGAAAACTTTTTGTTGAAAGTAGGCCTTACAGCGATATGCTGAAAAAGTTACTTATTATTAACACGCCTGATTGTCTTGATAGGACACAAGACCAATATCAGCGTAAGATTGAACAATATACTATTAAAGACCTACATGATAATCAATATATCAAGGCTACTCCAAAGCTCTCTTTTGGAGAACATGAAGAAGTTAAATCTTATATCATGTTAGACTTTGATGATTTTTCTCCTTCTGAGAATCCTCGCTATCGCAATTGCGTTATTAGTTTTACGATTATCTCACAACTTGACTATTGGGAACTAGATGACTATCAGTTGCGTCCTTGGATGATTGCTGGATATGTTGATGGTATTATGAATGATACTCGTTTATCTGGCATAGGTAAACTACAATTCTTGGGTGCGCAACAGCTTGTTTTAAATGAATATTTAGGTGGCGTAATGTTACGATACTCAGCATCGAATTCAGAAGCAAATGATGCAGAAAAGGTTAATGACAGTTTACCAAGTGAAACGAATGTGTAGGTGATATTCATGCCACCTAAAAAATATTTTGATGGTGATAGACTTGGCCCATATAATATATTAATGGTTCGTAGAACAAAACGAGTTGGAAAAAAATATTATGGTTTATTTATTTGCCCATTTTGTTCTAAAGAATTTGAAAGTCCAATTAAGAATATAGTTGATGGTACGGCAAGGTCTTGTGGATGTTATAATAAAAAAATATGCCAAGCTAAAAGTTATAACAATCGTAAAGATATAAGAGGACAAAAATTTAACAGATTAACAGCTATCGAACCAACAGAAAAGCGAAGAGGAAGAACGGTCATTTGGAAATGTAAGTGTGAATGCGGCAATGAATGCTATGTTCCAATTAGCGAGCTAACCAATGGTCATACGAAATCTTGTGGTTGCTTGCGTTCTTATGGAGAAGAAAAAATAGCTAATATATTAACAAATAATAATATTGATTTTATCAGAGAAGCAAATTTTTCTACTCTTGTTAATCAAGAAAGTGGTCAGAGACTTCGTTTTGATTTTTTATTGCCGCAATATGACATTATTATTGAATGTAATGGATTACAACATTATCGTCCTATAGATTTCTTTGGTGGAGAAGAAGGCTATAATAAAAGACGTTATTTAGATGATATAAAACGACAGTGGGCAATAAGTAATAATTATAAAATTTTAGAAATAAAATATAAAGAAGCAAGTGATATTTCTGAGACTCTAATTCTTGACTTTATTAAAAATAATACTAAGCCTGCGCCGCAAGATTTATAAAGCTGGTGCGGCATGTCAGAATTACAAGGAGATTTAGGTAAATATCTTTCTGGAATGCCAGTGATGGTTGCGGGAGCTAATGTTGCTATCTCGCAACCGTCTATTAAAGATATTTGCGCTTTTGGTGAAGATTCGTTTCTTATGTCCGTTGAGCTTTTTGTCAAGGCAAAAGAACTTGCTGCTGAAATGAAAAATGTGGGCAAAAGTCAATTAGGATATATGGACGATTTTCAAATATTATTAGTAATCATCCAACAGGACGAAAATACAAAAAGAAATGTGGATAATCTTTTTGGTCTTATTTTTCCTGATTATATAGTTGAATATGACGCTGGGTGCATTAATTTTAGGGTACAAGAGAGTGGACCGATAGTAGGGCAGCTTAATCCTATGAATTTTGAAAATTTCAGAATTACATTGAAAGAGTTGTTTTTACCAGTAGGCACTGATAAGTATGAAGAAGAGTTTAACCCTGCTAATGACGCAGCTGCCGAGATTGCGGCCAAACTTCAACGTGGTCGTGAGATACGAAATCAGATAAAGAGCGATAAGGATAAGAAAAAAGCTAATAGTATCTTTGGTAACTATGCTTCTGCTCTTTCTATTGGTTTGGCAATTGATATTAATGTCATATATAACTATACTCCATTTCAGTTGTTTGACAGTATTAAGCGGTATACAATTAAGATGGCATACGACTTATATCAGAAAGTTGCTACTACTCCTATGATGGATGTTAGTAAGATGGACGAACCTGATAATTGGATGGATGGTATTTACTGAGTATAATCGTGGCTTTGCTGCGTTTATATAATAGACATAGAAATTAGCGCGTTATATTTCTATGACTAAGGAAAATGTATACAAATTCCTAAACGTAAGGAGAAATCTATGAATAGATTTGGCGTAAATCACTTGCGCTAATATACCTTATCCATGTTATCGCATGGGGTCAAGATTTTATTTTTCTTATGTAGGATAAAGGAACAGGAGTTTTAGAATGCCCCTTTTAGAAAAGGACAAGGAAATTCTACTGTCGCAGAGCAGTAGTAAAACCTCGGCAGAATGGGTTGCTTTTTTTGAAAACAAATATCCAAGAAAGCAGCTACAAGATTTTTGCTATACTCATAATATTAAAATGAAAAAAATGTCTAAGGAAGATTTTAGCAAACTTCAATCTCAAAGAGCAAGAAAATATAATATCAATCAAGACTATTTTAAAACATGGACTAGAAACATGGCATATATGTTTGGTTTCTGGTTTGCGGACGGATGTATTTATAATGGAAGGATGTTTGATATTACAGTCCATAAAAAGGATAAATATATTCTTAAAAAATTTGCAGAAGAACTACAATATGAAGGCAAGTTATACGATTATGTTGACCGTCAAGCTGCTAGAATTAACTTCTCTTGTAAAGTAATTTATGATGATATTATTGCTCTTGGTGGAAAAGAATGTAAAAGTTTAGATTGTAAATTTCCAGAAGTTCCAGATGAATATCTTTCTGATTTTATCCGTGGATATTTTGATGGTGATGGGTGTGCATGTATTCGTAAAAATGGAAATTTTAATGCTTCGTTTGCTAGTGGCTCTTCTGAATTTTTGTTTGAACTTCATAAAATCTTAAAAGAAAAAGCAAAAATTGTAGGCGGTAGTCAATCTGATTTTAAATTATCGTTTGGCAAAAGAGATTCTAAATTACTTGGACAATTTATGTATAAAAACAATCCTGAACTTTATCTAAAAAGAAAATTTGATAAATTCTTGGCTATCGGGGAAACCTATTAGGCAATCCCGAGTCATTCTATTTTATAATAGAGCGATGTAGAGACTAACTACCTTAATTGGTATTGAGGGACACTATTGATACGTGTTTCAAAAAAGGTATACTAATGCCATAGAGCATTAGTAAGAGATAGTCCATTGAAAATCAATGACGTGAAATCTGTGATGTGGTCTTCAAACCCCTCACATCCGTAGACCTTGGTGGTCAGCACTTCGATGCTGGTCAGCCTATGCTTTACATCGATACCGCTAAGACTTCAAGTCTTGAAGGTGCTGCTACCACCGTCTATGCTCAGGGCAATTTTTAACTACCCCCTTTAGTAGTAATATTAAAGTAAACACTGTTTGAATTGCTGGAACATTTTATTGACAAAATTATTATAATATGCTATAATATGTTAAATAAAAAAATCAGCAGCGAAAGTGTGAATATTATGAAAGTTTGTTTAAATAAGAGTTTTCCTGAATTAAAAGATAGATATTATATTGATGAATTAGGGAATCTTTATACTGACTATGGTGAAAAGAAAATGACTAATTCTTTACATAACAAAGGATATGTGGGAAATAGTTTAATTAGACAAGATGGAAGTAATAAATTATATTTACGCCATAGATTGGTTTTGCAAACTTTTAAGCCAATTGAAAATTATGAAGAAATGCAAGTAAATCATATTGATGGTATAAAAACTCATAATTATGTTGAGAACTTAGAGTGGTGTACCAATCAAGAAAATAGAATTCATGCTTGTCAAAATGGATTAGCCGCGCGTTTAAAAGGAGAAACTAATCCTTTTCATAAACTTACAGAACAAGAAGTATTGGAAATGATTGATGATTTACAAAATCATATTCCATATAGCGTTTTGGTTGAAAAATATAACTGTTCTAAATCAACTGTTTCTGCGATTAAAAATAAAAGAAATTGGTCTTATCTTACTAAAGATATAATATTTACATAACGTTCAACGACTATCCCAAATTGGGAGTAATGTTAAACGACATGAAGTGAATGGATTCCTAGTTATAGGAATAAGATATAGTCTGGTCTATATTGTGAAATATAGCTGTCTAAGACTTGTCTAGTGCTTGTCTTTAGGCGCGTCTAAAACTTGTGAATTAGACGGAACATATCGGGCAAGGGTAATCCACGTCTTATCGCTTGGGACGGCGAAAAGACTCTTACCCTGACTCTTGAAGATTCTTTAATGAGTCCTACTAGTTTCGCCATGCTGTCTGGTGCTGGTCTAGTACACGGCAAGAAAACTGGTGACAATAAGACTCCTATCTATGTACATGCTACATATGATATGGTTGCTGAAACTTCTGGCGATAAGATTATCGCCAAGCTAACTGATGAAGACCGTAATGGTGCGACTATCATCGTTACAAAAGAAGCTCCTATCTATCCTGTTACTCTCGACAGTGCTGGAGCTCAAGCCAATTATCTTTCTGCCGTTACCGACAAGCAGGTTTTTGTCATTGGTGAAGACAATGCTTTGACTGCTGCCACTCTTGGTGATCACGGTGAAATTGATGCAGAAGGTAAAACCATTGCTTTCCAGCTTGCCGCTGATGAACCCGGTGACAGCAAGCAGGATGCTGCTGTAAAAGCTGGCGATACCGTCCGCATTGACTGCTATGAGGTTCATTACGATGAAGCCTATGAGATGCAGATTGATGCTGAGAACTTCGCTGGCTACTATTACATTGAAGCGTCTACACTCTTCCGCGATGAAGAGACTGGCGTAGACCTTCCTGCTGAATTTGTTATTCCTCGTGGTAAAATCCAGAGTAACTTTACATTTAGCATGGCCAACAACGGAGATCCCTCTGAAAATGTAATACGGAGGGCTGCGTAGTAATACGTTGAAATAATTTTTATCTAATTGCTGGGAACTCTCAAACGAGACAATCAGCAGCTAAGATATGTTGACAAAACTTTTTAATATGATATAATATAACCGTATTATAAACTAACAAAGTTGGAAGATAGTATGGAACGAAGATTACATGATTTTATTCCGTATCTAAGAGATTTATATACAATTAATGATAAAGGAGAAGTATTCAGTGATAATACTGGTAAAATGAAAACCAGAAACAAAGGAAATACTGAATATCAAATTATTAATTTCATGAAAGAAGACGAAAAGAAAAAAACTTTCAGGCTTCATCGTCTTGTGATGATGGCATTTGAACCTATTGAAAATTGTGAATCAATGGAAGTAAATCACAAAGATGGTAATAAGAAAAATAATTGTTTATCAAATCTCGAATGGTGTTCCTCGTCTGAAAACCAAAAGCACGCTTTTAGGACAGGATTGCAGAAGCCAAGACGTGGAGAAGCAAATAATCTGTCAAAACTAACAGAAAAAGATGTTATAAAAGTTTTGGATATGCACGATGAAGGATTAATTGATGAAGAAATTGCAGAAGAAATTGGATGTTCTGCTAATAATATTTATTCAATTCTTTCTGGAAAATCGTGGAAACATATAACAGCTCAACGACTATCCCAAAGTGGAGTAGAGTCAAGTGACTCGAAATGATAAACGCCTATTTTGTATAGGATGAAGATATAGTCTAATCTATGTGGTGACGCATAGCTGATAACAGTGCTATAATTTACGATTATAGTAGAATATACAATGACTTTTACATTTACAATCGATTGTATGCCTGCCTACACCAAGTTCAACAAGAAGAAGAAGGTTATGGCTACGCTACAGGTTGTTGACAAGACTGATACAACTCACAACTATAGGAATAAGGATGTCCTTGGTCACGATGGCCGCACAAAGGATTCCGATGTAGACAGTTGGTATTCTAAGTCTGTCTTCTCCGAAGTAGCGGGGGAATAAATGCCGCAACGTCAACTGAATCTGCGGCTGGCGAACAACATTTAGACGTAACTGCTAATGCAGTTGATTCTACTGCTAAGACTTTTGTAAATGAAACTATTCCCAGTGTTTCTAAACTAAAGAAGTCTGTAGCTAAATAAGCTAAAGGGTGTTCCTTAATTGGGACACCCTTTTTCTTTTTAAATAGCAATAATATGTATTGCTATTGCAATATATACTAATGTTATTTAGGAGGTAATATGAGCAATTTCAATTGGCGTGCCGTCCAAGCATATAATGGCGGTAAAGAGTATCTTGCTTATACTATTGCCAGAGGACAGGCCGATATTGATGATGATACGATGCACCGTATTATGAAACGTCAAGTAAGTACATTTACTCAAAGATTTAATCAAGTAAATGCGGCCAGTGGTAAAAAATATACTGGTAGACAGATTAAATCTATGATGGATAACTGGGTTTCAAATGGTGGTATAATAGGTCAAAATATTGATGCGGCAATGAAAAACATTGCAAACTTTGATAGCAAAGGTATTGCTAAATCGTATAGTACGTCTGGTGATATTTTTGTCGATGGTGTCAGTTTAGCAAATGTAGGTGCCGCATTTAGTTCGTCTGTGCAAGATTGTTTGACTCATGTATCCAGTATTACTACAGCGGTCAATGAAGCTGTTAATAATATTATCTGGACACTTGCATCTAATTACGAATACCTTGTTGCCGCACGTCTAGTTGACGCATACTATACGAATGGAAATGTTCCATCAGACCTACAAGGTATTCCAACAGATGCGAGCATTAGTGCGGGAATGGTCAAGGAGTCTGAAACGAAGATTGTTCTTGCAATGGAGAAGGTGCGGGAAAACCTAGATATTCTTGCTTCTCTTGGTGACGGTAGCAGTGCTGATATTCAGAATAGCTTTCAATCTGCCGCAGATTCTATTGCAGCGGCTTTCAACTCTATTGGTGGCACAGTTCACGAAATGGCAGAAGCACATGCAATTAATGTTGCCGCAAATGAAGGTCAACAGCTTATTATGGAAAATGATGAAAAAATAAAGCAGATGGTATCTGCCGCAGATGGTAAATTTTATTCTAATTGGACAGCCCAACAGATAACAGATACTCTTGAAGGTAAAGAATCTAAGGAAGATGTTCATATTTATTGGAATAAAGGCGGCATTGTGCTTGAATTTGGCGGAAATATTAAATTACGTGAAAGTGCGTCCTTTCAAGGTAGCGGCCCAGGCTCTCGTGCTCTTGGAGTTGAAGGATTTGTTGCTAGAAGTATGACATATCAGCAGTTGGCGAAAAAACTAAATGCTTTTGCGCCTGGTGCTGGTCAGTACGGATATAGCCTCGTAGGTGCTCTTGGTACTACTGTTGATGCTATGGACTGGTACAATATCAGGCAGGCGGCTGGTGCTTTGAGTCTTGTGGATGCTATAGCTGGTAGTGGTATTCAAGGAGATTATTCAACCTTGCTTATTGTAAATAATAAGATATTTTCAATTTATGATATTCTTAGAAAGATTTATGATAATTCAGATACTATTTTGAAGTATGGTGGCAACAAATATTATCTTGTTGAAGGTTTTGATTTAGGTACTTTAAGAAGTAAAGTTATGCCGTCACAGACAGGAGATAATGTTTTCCACATGGCGTTAAATCGTAATAAACTTGCCTACAAGGTATTGAATAATACTAAGATTAGTATCACGCTTAATATGGGTCGTTTATTTACGCCAGATATTTTTAAATCTTAGTTGACATTGTTTTAAAAGTGTGGTATAATACAACCATATAGGTATAGAGATAAAAGGAGATTTTTATGGCAATTCTTTTTGAAACAGAGACGGCTAAAAAGCTGACTTCGCAAGACATGTATGACATTATCCATTTTGCGGCACAATCTGCCGAGGATAATGGCTTCGTTAATCAGTTTGTTTTTGAACGTGCGCTATATGCGTATGCTGCGATTATTCTATATCCTGACCGTAAGGAAGAAATTGGCAGCATGGTTTCAAATAATATTCTAGATGCTTGGGATGCGCTTCTGGATGATGGTACTATCGCAGATATGAATGAAAACTTTACGGTAGATATGGATGCTCTTGGTCGAATTGGTAGCGTATGGCTTGATGATTATATCAAGTATTTACAATCTATGCGTGGTGTCTTTTCTGTATTTCAGAATTTTAGCGGTGATATTGTTGAGTCTACTGTAAATCGTTTTAAAGATGCTTTTAATGAAAGCGATGCTCAAACAGTTCTTGATATTGCTGACAAGTGGGGTATGAATAATACTCCGAAGGATGAAAGTAAACTAAAAGAAAAAGTTAAGGTTAGTGCTATGGCAACTCCTGAACAAGTTAATGATGCAATTAAGGCGGCTACTGATTATCTTGCCACCGTGCCAACAGAAAATGAAGAGGTTAAAGAAAATAATGAACAAGAGGAAGGTCCTCTGTTCGAGCTTTAGTACAAAATTCAATAATTGTTATGAGCCTACTTTTATATAAAGTAGGCTCTTTTTTATGCCTATATTAACGTTAATAAAGATGTAAAAGGAGGTACGATTGTGAATTGTACAAATAAATATAAGGTAGGTGATTACCATTAGTAAATATTCAAATACTATTGAGTATAATCTACGAACTACATTAGACCGTTCTGGTTTGACTCAATTACAGACTGAACTTAATAAAGTTTCTGTCCAGTTAAAGGAAATGCAATCTCAAGATATTATTGATAATAAGCAGGTTTCTGCGGCCATCAATAATATTCAAAAGTTTCAAAAAGCATTAAATTCGAGCTTTAATACTAAAATTGGAATGCTCGATATGACAAAGCTGACTAGCCAGCTAAATGATAGTGGACTCTCGTTACGTAATTTACAAAATTCATTTTCTATGGCAGGGTCTACTGGTAAAATTGCTTTTACAGATGTTCTTGCACAATTAGGTAAAATTGATACTGGTATTAAGAGTACCAGTTCAATGGTAGATAAATTATTTAATACAATGGGTAATACAGTCCGTTGGGGAATTATGTCAAGTGCTTTTAACGGCGTGACTGATTCTATTCGTCAATCTGTTGAATATGCCAAAGACCTTGATGATTCATTGACACAGATTATGCTTGTTACTGATTATTCACGCGATTCGATGGTTCAGTATGCTAAACAAGCTAATGAAGCTGCAAAGGCTCTTGGCTCTACAACTGTTGCTATGACTAATAGTACTCTTATCTTCGGTCAGCAGGGCCACGGTGCTTTTGCACCTATGGTTTAAAAATAATAGTTGCATTTTAGACTAAAATATGTTATAATCTACTTGTAAAATAATAAAAAAAATAAGTAGATAGGAAATTGTATGTCTAATGAAGAGTGGAAACGTTTTTATTACAACGATAAACCTACAAAATATGTAGTATCATCATTTGGACGTATCTACAATACAGAAAAGCAACGTTTCATCAATGGTACGTATAAGAATAATGAATATCATAAAGTTCAATTATGGATTGAAGATAAACCAATTTCATTTAGTGCGCATCGTTTGGTTGCTCAGTCATTTTGTCCAAATCCATATGGTTATAATATTGTAGACCATATTGATGGTGACAAATATAATAATCATGCAAGTAATTTACGTTGGGCGACAAACAAACAAAACGCTAATAACGTAAAGCATCGTAGCAAACCAAAAGAATGTGAATATTATAATGGAGATTTGTCAGATTTTGTCGTGGTTCCATATACAGATGGTAAACATCTAGTCTCTAAGGATGGAATCTTTATTAATGCAAAGAACAAACGAATTCTAAAGGGTGGAGAGCGTAATGGATATTTACGTTTATTCTATCATGGACATTCTTATTCTATGCACAGATTAGTATGGGAAGCATTTAATGGCCCTATTGCTGATAGTAATTTGGTTGTTGACCATATTGATGCAAATCGTCAAAATAATGCCCTTAGTAATTTGCGTTTAGTTTGCCAATCTGAAAATATGAATAATGCTTATCGTAATGGTCATGAAATGCAAAAAGCGATTTATCAATATTCTTTAGATGGAAAATTATTACATAAGTATAATAAAGTTATTGATGCCGCGAATGCAATGCACTGTTCTGGGCCTGCGATAGCTTCTGCTGCCAAGCGAAATGGTACATGCTCTGGATATTTTTGGAGCTTTAGCAAAATTGATAAAACTCAAGAAGAAATTAAAGAATTTATTTGCAATAACACAGTTCGTTCTGATGCGTATGGAGTTACACGCTATGATTTAGATGGTTCTAATCCAAAGCATTATGTTTCGTTAAGAGAAGCAAAGAAAGATAATAATTGTAGCACTTCAACAATTTCGCGTGGGGCAAAAGGATTTCGTAAAGCAAAAGGATATTATTGGATTTTAGATAATCAAGATATTACTATTGATGAATTATTATTGAAAAACAAATAAAGACTCTGAAAATCTTATAATTGCTGGAAGGGCTTGCGCCTAATCAGCAGCCCGCTCATAAGAGAAGGTTCAACGACTATTCTACCGTCAAGGAGAAGTAGATTGCAAGCGCAATCGAAATAGAGATACCTGGGATAGACAAAATGACCGTACTGTCCGTATACAGGTAAGATATAGTCTGCTCTAATAAGTAATTATTAGCAGTTTTAACGCATACGATTTAGCGCATCGTATGGAACACAAGGTTCGATTTAAACAAATCTCAGCAGCTTGCGGAGATGTCAACTAAATTAGCCAATGCTTCTCAGCAAGATACTGCTACTACTTCTGACCAAATCACAGCATACATGAATGCTTATGGTCTTGATAATAATATTGATAAACTTAATGCCGCATTAGACTCTTGGGCTAACGTAGCAAACATTTCTGCTGCGGATGTTGGAGAGCTTGCAGAAGCATCCCAGAAAGCTGCATCAGCGGCAGCTACTCTTGGAGTTTCTACAGACCAATTAAACGCCCAGATTGCGACAATTGAATCCGTTACGCGAGAAGCCCCTAAAAGATATTTACTTGTTGCTTAAAACATATAAGTGAAAATATTGGGCTTATAATTTAAATTATAAGAAAAATATTAAATTGCGGGAAAATCCTTAGAGTTTTATATTACTAAAATATTATAGTGATATAATATTGGCAAAGAGTAGTGTCTTAGGTATAGTAAAAAGATATAAAAATTGGACAATCCGCAGCCACTTTGCTATTTAGTAAAAGGTTCAACGACTATCAGGATTGGCTCTGATAGGATAGAAGTCTATCCGAAAGAATATTCTATTTTTATAGAAAATATAGTCTCTTCTTCTTGGAAACGAGAAGCATATAGTATTTATATATGGACTCGATTAACGACCGGGTTTAAGACACAAGGAACAAATCGGTAATGGATTAAAGACGCTTTATGCACGCTTTTCAGACCTATCAATGGGTAAGACTCTAGACGATGGAGTAGACTTAGGAAAAGTTACTTCTACGTTAGAGAAAATTGGTGTACAGGTTTTAGACGGCGATGGAAAGATGCGTGGCGTTGGTAATATCATGGAAGACCTTATGAAAGTTTGGGATTCTATTGATGTAACTCAGAAAGCCGCTGTAGGTCAAACGCTTGCTGGTAAATTCCAGCTTACACGTTTTGAAGCATTGATGAATCGTTCAGACTTATATAATCAATATAAGGCTGGTTCTGAAAATGCTAACGGTACACTTGATGTAATGAATGAAAAGTACGTTGATTCGTTACAGGGAAAATTAAATAAATTACAGACTACTTTTGAAGGTATTATCAATAGTCTTGGTAATTCTTCTGATTTTTATGGATTCATTGATGGGTTATCTACTGCATTAGATTTAATGCAGAAACTAGTTGATTCCATTGGTGGCGGCTCTGCCGCGCTCACTTTACTTGGCGCTACAGCTTCAAGAGTTTTTAGTAAACAGATAGCCAATGGTTTAACGGCTATGGCGCAGAATTTTTCTATTGGACAAATTAAGAAAAATAATGCTCAAGTAAGACAAGAAAAACTTAACGCAATGGGTTATCAAAAGATTGACGATAAGTCTTTAGACCCGTTAAAAGATATGATTGATGTTGGAACAACATATCAATCAGTCATGAGTGATGAACAGCAAACACAATATAATAAATTACTTATTGATACAAGCCACGCGATTAATGGCGTGACTGATGCAGAAGCTAAACTTCGTGAAGCTGTTAATGAAACTAATATGGCTATCGGTGCTGCGACTGGTGAATATAAAGAATATATTCAGCTTTTAAGGGACGAAAATGGAGTCCTTCAAGCAAAAGGCACTCAAGAGTATTATAATAATGTAAATGTTAGCAGAGAAGAACTATATAAGAATATTTCTTCCAATGAAGCGAAGCAAAGACTTCAAGGAATTGCGAATGAATCTTCTGGTATCAGTTCAGTAACTATTCCTAAGCATCGTGATAAGATTGCGGCTCTTGGTGCTGATTCTGACCCAATGAGAATCATGACAGAAGGTCGAGCAAGTCTAAAAGTTATATTAAAAGACTCTCAAAGATTGCTTAAAGCATATGGAATAACAGAAAGTATCTATGGTAAAGATTCTATTTTTGCCGTTTTAGACGAACAAGCTACGGATTGCTTACAGCCAATAGAAAAAGTAATTCAAGCATTGCGAAAATTATCTCCACTAGCGAATAGCACCGTTAGAAAAAATGGTTTGAACTCTGACAATCTAGGTGAAGCTATTGGTCTTGTAGATACACTTCAAAGTGGTATGAATGAAGTAAATCAAGGAGCGGAAGGTGCTTTAAACAAGGCAAATGATGCGTTAATTAAAAATCGTATTGCCGTTGGTTCTGCTTCAAACTTGACTCGTAGAAACCAACAAGTCACTGGTGCTAATGTGGTGCTTGAAGGTGTCAAAGGCCAGAATGAAGGTCTTGAAGACACGCTAAAAAAACAAATGGATATACAAAATATTGTTCAAGCTACTGCAGCTATTGGACAACTTAGCTTTGCTTGGCAGTCTTTCCAAAATTTAGGTTCTATATGGGCAAATGCAGATTTAACTGATGGCGAAAAAATTGAGCAGACCATAATGAATCTTGCTATGACTGTTCCGCAATTGATTTCTAGCTTTATTGAGCTCAAAGAAGCATCAAAATTAGATTTTGGAAATCTTTTTTCTTCCATTAGAACAAATGAAATTGCAAAAATGCAGACGGCATTGGATTCAATGCAACTTGGCTCTTTTGCGAATGGACTTACAGCAACTACTATTAAGTTTAAGGCTTTTGGCGCAGGAGCTAAAATTGCGTCTGCGGGTCTTCAAGTATTTAAAGCACTTATTGAAGGTTTAAGTAGTCCTCTTGGGGTGGCAACTATTGGCATTGCGACTGCTGGTGGCGCTTTATTTAATTTCCTTCATCAGAAAAATCAAGCAGCAAGAGAGAAGCAAGTTGAGACATATACGAATACTCAGCAGACTGCTTCTATTGACACTTCTTCTTTCGATGCAGCTTATGCTTCTTATAAACAGACTGGTGAAGTTACTGATGAATTAAAGAATTCTACTGATACTTTAATTGATTCTCTTGATATTGCTGGCGGTAAGGCTCTTAAAAATTCAGGAGATTTCGATACTTTAGCTGAAAAAATTAATAAAGCTAGTACGGCATCTAAAGAATTAGCCGCGTCACAAGGTAAGCAAGCTCTAACTGCATTAGATAAAGGTGCTTCTACTTATACACCTTTTGTTAATAATGCTGCTCGAATTGCATATGAGAATGACTTTTTAAGTAGTCAGGCTGGTTTAACTACAAATTGGATTGGTCAAGATACTAGCGGATTATCTATCCAAGAGAAAATAGGTAATGTTACAGAAGCATCTGCTAAAGCTCAAAAAGAAGTAGATAAGTATCAGAAAAAACTTAATAGCATGAGCAAAGACGATGCCATGTATGAACATACAAAGTCAAAGCTAGACGAAGCAAAACAACATGTTTCTGATGCTCAGGATTATTTAAATGATGAAAATGTCGCTAATGCAAAAACCATTATTGATAATATGGCTAGTGCCGCAGAAGAAGGTTTGAACAAGAGTGACTTCGTTAACAAGTCTAAAAAAGAGATTGAAGACTCTCTATTAGACAATGAAGCTATTAAAGCTAAGTATGAGTCTCTTGGAAAAGAAGCTGGACAAGAATATATAGATGGACTTGTCTCTTCTATGCAAGGCGGTAAAGACGATGTTCAAAATTCTGTTATGGCAGGATTAAGTTCTGATATTTCAATTGATAACCTAGAGAGTGCGGCTAAAAGTAAATCTTCAATGAAAGACGTCCTTGAAGATTATCAGACCGCTTATCAAAAGAATGGTGGCTTTACAGAAGACGAAGCTGCTAACATTATGGTGGAACATCCTGAATATGTTGAATTCTTACAAAAGGTTGGCGATCAGTACCAGCTGAATCAGCGTGCAGTTGAACAGTGGACACAGAAGACACGCGAACAAACTGCTGCTATGAAAGAAGTAACTGGCGAAGCTGTCAATATGTCTCAGGCTAATACGGATATTCTTGCAGCATATCAGAATCTTTCTGCTAACAATCTTGACTTACAGCAACCGCTTCAAGAAATACAACAGCTCAACAACTTGCTTACTAATGGTGCGATTTCAAATACTGATTTCTTAGATAGGTTAAATTCTGGTTTTGATATTTTAGCAAGCAAAATTGATAATGCTGTTAATAGCGGCCAAAAACTTTCTGATGTATTAAACGATGATGACATTTCTAATTTCGCTCAGATTATGACAAATGAATTGTATACTGGCCTACAGCAAGCGAATAAACAGTTCAAGAGCGGTAAAATGAATGTCACGCAATATGCGCAGACTATGAGCAAAGCCGCAAGACAATCTATTAAAATGGAACAGGCAACTAGTGGTTTAACGGACGAACAAGTCGAGCAAATTGAAAATACCGAAGATATTTCCAAACTCACAAATTCAATGACAAAATCTCAAAGAAAAGCCGCAAATCAAATCAAGAATCTGTCTAATCAGATGAAGAAACTCGATGCCGCAGCTGACTTTAATAATTTTGTTACTGATAATTTCAATAAAATTAATGAAGTATTTGATGATACGGGTAAAGTTGCCGCAGATGCCACCAATGAAATGGGTGGCATTAAAGCTCAATATGCTGATACAATTTCTGGCTTAGCAAGTTCAATGACAACTTTCTATAAGACAAATTCTGATGCTGCACAGAATACAGCTGCTTCAATTTCTGCTACTGGAGCTATGACGCAAGAACAGGCATATGCAATGCTGGTGACTGGTCAGGGTTTAGCAAATGCTATGATGTCAAATAGTGAAATCGCTGGCGCCGCAATGCAAGGTACTATGGCCGAAACTGAGGGCGCTGTTTCTAATATGGCTAATGGCATTTCTGGTATCATTACAGATATTATGGCAATGTTTGGTGGCATTGATGGTGATGTTACTAGCAGCACTGAAAAAACTGATTCTTCTGAATATGATATTACTTCAACTGAAAAAGGTAAGGGTTCAGAATCAGTTGGTACTGTTTCGGTTCCAAATTTTAAGATGCACATTAAAGGCTCTAATAATTCTAGTGGTGGCGGCGGTCGTAAAAATTCTACTGCTACTGGCAGAACGAAAATAGCTAAAAACGGTGCAGTTATGGAACAGTATTATAATAAAAATACTGGTAAAACATATTGGGCTGCTTCTGAAGCTGGCTCACAAGCATCTATAAAAGAACACTCTAATCAACTTGCTAAAGGTCTAAGTTCACTCTTTGGTTCTTCAACTCCCAGCCTTAAAAACTGGGCACCTTCTGGTGTCGGTGGTGCAGCGTCACCGTCCAACTTCGGGCTTCCTTCGTCTGGCTCAGGCGGCGGAGGTGGCGGCGGTGGCGGCGGTGGAGGTGGCGGTGGTAGTTCCTTCACTCCTGACACCAAAGAAGCTCTGGATGATGAAATTGACCGTTATGAGCGCGTTAATACGCTTCTTGATGCAATCGCAAATGACTACGAGCGTATCAACAAAGAACAAGAACGTCTGACTGGTGATAAATTAATTGAGAATCTTTCTAAGCAGACTTCACTTCTTAAACGTCAAATTGATTTGCAGAAAGAAAAGTTGTCTATTCATAATGATGAAATGAATGAACTTCAATCTAAGCTATCTGGATACGGTATTCAATTTGATGCTGAGGGTTATATCTCTAATTACGCAAAGATTCACCAAGGTTTAATTGATAATATTAATAACCTTATCAGTCAATATAATGCAGCTGGTACAGAAGAAGCTCAAGATGCTATTAATGACCAAATTGATAAAGCTAATGATAATCTTGACAAATTCAAGACTTTATATCAGCGCTATGACACTTTGATTTCAAGTGATTTGAGAGATACAATTCAACAGATTGAAGACCTCAATGATGAAATTGAAGATTTGCGTATCAATGTTTTTAAGACTCAAGTAGAATCTCTTGATAATCTTAAAGATATTCAAGAAAGTCTCGTTGACTTCGACCGTGCGTTTAATCGTGGTATTAAGCTGACACCTTACCAAGAAGCAGCAGATAATGTTGCCAAGCTCGGCAAATACTTTGACGTTGCTACCATGAGTGTTGATGAATATTATGACAATCTTATCAAGAAACAAGAGGATGCCGCAAATGCCGCAGGTACATCTGACGCATATAAGAAATGGTCAGCAGGTCGCGTAGACGAACTCAAAGCTGCCAAGCAGCGTGCGCTCAACGGTGACAAGAGTGTAGACTACTACGGCACTGGTTATTTCGATATGTCTATGAAGAATCTAACTGATATTAATGCTCAGATGAAGCAGTTTGAAGAGACTGGTAAATCTGATATTTTTGGTGAGAATTCCGCAGACCTCTATGATGTAGCTAAGACAGTGTATGAACAGGCCGCAGGACTTGCTCAGGATTACTGGTCATTGATTGAAAATCTCCATGATAATGTCATGGATATGATTGATGATATTAGCGATAAGATGGATAGGCGTAAAGACCAGTACGAAGCTATCACTGATGAACTTGAGCATTGGCTAGACATCACTGAAATACTTCATGGCGAAGAATCCTACGATGATTTAAATACTATCCTTGGCGCACAGCAGAACAATTACAAAGCACAGCTGAATGAACTAATGCAGCAGCGTGATATTTGGAAAGACATGCTAGGTTCCATGAAAGAAGGTTCGGAAGAGTGGAATGAAGTATCTGACAAGATTAAAGACGCAAATTCTGACATTAACGACCTGATTCAGAATTCTTTAGAGAATCTACAGAAGCAGTATTCAAATACAGTTTCAAAGATTACTAAAGCTTGGGGGACAAATGCCGTTGGTACTGACCTTGACTGGATGAATACACAGTGGGAGCTAATCAATCGCAATGCTGATTACTATCTCGATGATGTTAATAAATCCTACAATATCCAAAAGCTACAGGGTAAATATCTTGACCTCTTGGATGGTTCAAATGATTTAGCTATCCAACATAAGATTTCAGCGCAAATGAAAGAGCAACTTGAATATCTGCGCGATAAGACGAAGCTATCTGAATACGATGTAAACTATGCGAACGCACAGCTTGAAATCTTACAGAAGCAAATTGCGCTTGAAGAAGCTCAGCGTAATAAATCTCAAATGAAACTTCGCAGGGATACTCAGGGTAATTATTCATACGTCTATACTGCGAACGATGATAATGTCCGTTCCGCACAGTCTGACCTTCTAGACGCACAGAACAACGCATATAATATGTCTAAAGACCAGATGCAGCAGACTCAGGCAGATTCACTATCTGCTCTACAGGATGCTCAATCTACAGTCAATGACATTTGGAACAATGCCAACCTATCTCTTGAAGAAAAAACCAAGAGAACGCAAGCAATCATTGATTCGCTCAAGGAATATCTTGCTGGAACAAGCGAACAGCTAAGCACGTCCCAGAAGAACATTATCAATGACTTTATCGGCATGTGCGATATGCTGACCGGTGAAAACAAAGATAACCTACAAGACGTATATGACCAGATTGTTAATGGCAGCACTGATGCTTTTGACCAGATTGATACTCGTTGGTCTACTTCTTTGACTTCTTGGCTACAGAATATGGACCAGTTCAATGCTGATACAGATAAGATGCTTGGCGATTTGACGCAAGCTGGCAAAGATTATGCTGACGGAACAAAGGTAATTGCAGATATAGCTAAGACTAATTTTGATGATATTTCCAATAGCATTAGCGGTACAACAGATAAAACAAAAGAACTTGCGGACAGCACAAAAGAATTTATCAATATCCTTAAAGATGTATCTGGTGAGGTCAAAAAGACCGAATCTACGATGACTGATTACGCCAATCGTATTACAGATGCTAACAATAATATGCAGGCATTCAAGCAACTTGCTGATGAAACTGCTAACAAGCTGTCTAAGAAAGAACAAGAGAACGCCAATCTAAGCGAAGCTCTAAAGCAGGCTGAACAAAAGAACTATAACTATGAGCACTATGGCAACGCTAACGGTCCTTCATCTGGCGGCGGTGGCGGTGGAGCTGGCGCCAATGAAGATACCGCTTGGGGTATTGCCAAGGCAATTTGGACTTATGGCGGGGCTTCTGGCTGGGGCAATGACCCTGTGCGTTCCAGTAAGCTGATTGGCGCGTATGGCGCTGCTTTTGCACGCCACGTTCAGGATATTATCAACCAATACTCTAGGTCTGGTAAACTTGTTGATTACGGTTCTATGAAATATAGCTCAAAGAATCTAATAGGCTATGATACAGGCGGCTATACTGGTTCTTGGTCTGATAAAACCGCAGATGCCAAGAATGGCAAGCTAGCATTCCTGCATCAGAAAGAACTTGTTCTTAATGCTACAGATACGCAAAATATTCTTGCGGCAGTTGAATCCGTAAGGTCCTTTGCGGATAGCCTTAAATCTACAAGTCTTGCGCAATCACTTTCTACTGCTCTTGGAGCGGTGAGTGGCGCGAGAGCGAATAACGCATCCGAGACAATTGACCAAAACGTACATATCACGGCTGAATTCCCAGCTGCGAATAGTGCGGCAGAAATCGAATCTGCACTAATGTCTCTGAATGATAGAGCGGTTCAATACGCTTATAAGTTCAGATAAACATGGGCAAAATTTTATAATCGGATATTTGTGGTTTTGATATGTCTTAGAGCATAATTTTATAAACGGGAGAACTTTATGTTCTCCCGTTTTTTATTTGGATTGAAAAGGAGTTGACAATGGCGAATCTACAGGACGTTGTTCTTGAAGCCGTGGATACAATTGTATCCAACAGAATAGAACAGATAGCTACAGATAAAACAGTTACCGCCACTGTCGCTGGCTGTACTAATTCACTTACAGGTGAATATCTCGTTTCCTACAATGGCGGCAAATTAAAGGCATATGCCCAAGAAGGAAACACATATACTCAAGGTCAATCAGTGTATGTCCTTATCCCAGAAGGTGATTTCACCAAGAAAAAGAATATCGTAGGTATCGCGCAGGCAGCAGAAGATGATAATAACATCAGCTTTGTATCTTCAGCCATTAGTAACTATAATCTCATTGGCCGCAATTGCCTTAGTGATAAAAATAAAGTCACGCCTGCGGGACTTCGTTCTTATAAAAAAGAAGATTATAAAGTTCTATATAAGAAAGATGAAGATGTAAGCGGCTCTAAACCTAAATTCTTATCTATTGATACTCAAGAGCTAGAGAATAATATTAAACAGGCCGAAGCGGTGCTGATTGAAGCGTCTTTCCGCACGTCTTTGCCGCGAGAGCACAAACTTACAAAGACTGGCGAATATGGTATCACTTTTATTTTAGCCTTTAAAGATGGAGATGCTACAGACGATAAAGGTCAGGCGTTAGTTAAAAAGCTATCGTATACTATTGACAGCAATAGCATGACTGGTTCGCCGCTTCAATATCAAAGTTATTTTGACCAATATCAGATTTTTCCAGTAGACGTTGAGAATTTCTTATATATCGACCAGATTATTTTCTATTGTAAAGATTTTGTAGAAACTACTGACCCAATCCAATCACAGGACAGACCGATTGGCTGGGGCGATGATATTTTTATTAAAGATGTTGAATTTTATGGCCTTAGAAAAATCAGTGCGGCAAATGGTGATTATCAGATGCACCTGTCTATGCCGAAAGGTTCAACTCTTAGAGACTTAACTGAGAACTCGTCTTTGAGCGTTGTTGGTACTCTTCGTCATAAAAACGAAGACCTATCAGGCGATGCCATGTTTTACTGGTTTAGAGAAGATGGACAAGTGACAGCAAGTTCTAAAGATTATAAGATGTATGGTGGAGCCGGCTGGTCTTATCTTGAAGCTAAAGGTAATAAATATAATTTTGTTACTACTGGCGCAGAAAATCGCGCTTATGAAAATAAATATATGTGCGTTTGCGTCTATAAAGAGCAAATGGTCTTAAAGGATTATTTCACACTATACAATGAAGCGGCAAAGCGTAATATTGAAATTACTTCTTCTCTTGGTGTTAGTTTCAGCTTTGACCGTGGTAAACCTACTTTAACTTGTCTTTTGGATGGTAAATCTTCTAGCTTTGAAGCTGGTAAGGCAAACGGACATCCTGATGACTTCTTTAGATTTGTTTGGTCTAAAGTTGATGATTATGGTCAGACACTATCATTCATTGAAACTGTAGACGAACTAAAAAAGCGCTATGAAGATGGTATAAAGCAGGGTATTGGATATAATAATCTGTCTGCTTTGAAGAATCAAATGAATGCGCTCGAAGGTGCATCATGGGATAAAAATACACTCACTTATCCAGTAAAAGGTATTGACTCTAAGGCTACCTTTAAGTGTGCGGTTTATTTGCGCGATAGGGAGCCTTCAAAAGATGAATCTGTAGAGGATATTGAATATAATATTGGCGTTGCTACACTTACTCTAAAAAACGCAACTATCGCAGACCCTACTGATTATTATATCACTATTGAAAATGGCGACCAAGTATTCCAGTATAGCGAATCTGGCGTATCTCCTGATGATGATAGATACGAAGACCCATTAGAGATTAAACCGCTTACGTGCCATTTATTTGACCCTGCTGGCCTTGAAGTCAATAAAGATACATATGATATTAAATGGCGAGTACCATTAACAGATTCAATGATTACTATTCCAAAAGAAGGAATGGTGCTCAATCAGTCTAATCAAAAAATCGAGTATTGTACATCGCAGATTTATCCTATGGCGATTGCCGCAAACTTCGATTATTCAGCAGTATCAAATCAGATTGAAGCCATTGTAACATATCAAGGCGTTACATATAGTCAAATGACTGATTTTCTGTTCACAAAGGTTGGAGAAAATGGTACGAATGGCACAGATATTGTTGCTAAGATTTCTCCTACTTCTAAGAGCTTAAAGAATAAAATGCTTGCGCTTATTATCGACAAGAATAATAAAGTTGTGTGGAATACAGGACAGGCAATTTCGCAACAGGTTTTGCAGTTTCAGCTCTATCAACGTAATGAAAAAATAAATGATGACTCTACTGTTTCTTGGTCTATGGGCTATGGTCAAAGTAAATATATGAGCTGTAACAATGGTGTTGTCTCTTGGAATACAACTGACGCTGCTAAACGCAAGTTTATGAACCAAATTGTAAAAGCCCAAACAACTTATACCGTTGGAGATTCTTCATATAAGTATTATGCTTTTTATGGCATTCCAGTGATTAAGAAATATGCCAATAATGATATTCAGATTGATAAAACTTCTTTATTAAAATCTATTACTTATAATGCGGATGGACGTAATCCATTGTATAATAAGAACCAAGGCGTCACACTTATTGGTTCTGGTATTAAAGACTTATTTATTGAATGGATAGCCGAGGGTGGTGAGCCTTCAAAGACAGGTCAAACATATAATGAAAATCCATTAAATGCTTGTTTTAAGATTATTATAGAAAAGAATACATCAGACGGTGTACAAAAGACAGCCCGCACAAAAGGATTAAGTCAAATCTATATTCTTCCAAATGATGTATATGATGGTGAGTATGGAAATAATTTAGTTCATTGTAAAGTCTATACGTCAGCAGACGCGGCCAATCCTGTTGTAGAACTATATATTCCTATATACATGTCACTGAACACTTATGGTCTTAAATCTCTCAATGATTGGGATGGAACACATCTAGAAATTAATGAAGATGAAAATTACATCCTTGCGCCGCAAATTGGTGCTGGTGAAAAGAATAAAAACAATCAATTCACTGGCGTTGTTATGGGAACTTCTAAGACTTATGATTCTGATAAGTCTCAAATTGGTCTAATGGGTTTCTCAGAAGGTAAGCAATCTATCTTCTTAGACGCAAAAGATGGTTCTGCTACTTTTGGTTTGCCAGAACAGCAGGCATCGCAAAATAATCATTTCGAGGAGGGCCGCATTAAACTAGTCCCGGGTGGAGAAAGCTATATCGGTGCATGGAGAATCGGTTCTCGTGCATTATATAATATTGCAAATGCGGAAGTTGATGAAAATGGTAATTTCACAGAAGCAAAAGTAGATAGACCATATGCTGATTATCCTGTGAAGGATTCTCAGTTTTCAATTCCATCAGATAAGCAAGGTCTTATCTTAGGTGCTAATCCCGCATATATTTCAGTTAAAGGCAAACCACTTACAAAGCAAAATTCAAACATTGCATTTGATGGTGCGAATGCGGCACTTGCAGAAGGTGATAGTCTTGAGATAGAAATTGATCCCCGCAAAGATTCAACTTTCTCAATCTATAGGCATTATAAGAAAGATGGTAAGTGGCATCGTTATCCGCTTGTCGGTATAAATCAGTATGGACAGTTTTACACGAACGCAATTCAAGACCAAGAGTCTTCAATGGGTATTGGCAAAGTTGGTGCATTTGGTAAACGTGCGCTCGATGCTAAGTATATTGGCGCACAGTTTGGCTGGTCAGACACCAATCTGTTTAAATTCTTTGTTGACGGTACGGTTAAAAATTCTGAAAAGGTTACTACAGACCTCTATCTTTCTACTGGTACAAATGTTAATAATGAATATCCAAGGGGTTTCAATGTATACGGTAAGCATGTTAGTCTTTATGCGCCAGACCTAGGCAAGGAATCAGCAGATAGCTCAACACATAGACTGCATATAGATTCAGAACAGGCAATTATTGGTCATGAAAATTCTTATTTAAGATTATCCGCGTTATCTGCTGCAGACGATACAACAGATGGAAAGATGAAAACATCTGTTTTATATCTTAATAATAATTTTGAGTTTATGAATCCAAAAGACAGAAAAACTACTATGTCTACTGGTGATTTTACTCTTTCTGCTATTGGAACTCCAAGAGACGATAAAGCAGATAAAGATGGCAATTATACCTATGCCATTGGCGGCAATTTAAGACTTAATGCAACCAATTCAATTAGAAATATCGCAGATAAAGATTTTCAAATTAAAGCCGGGGAAGATTATTTGATGTATTCAAAGGCTTTCTCTTCTGTCGCAAACAATGAAGATGGTACTTTTACTATTGGTGCAAATAATGCCAAAGCAGTCTTAACTTTGAATAATAATAAAGGACAAAACACTACCCTCATTGGTGAAGGTCTTAAATTTAATGCGGCAAATAATGGAATTAATATCGTAAGCGATACTTCGCCTAATGGTATTAAGTTAATTGCTACTGCAATTAAGGACAATGAAGCACAAGGTGGCGTAAGCATTAGTCTTGTTCCACAGTCTGGCGGTAATGGTGCTTTTTATATCAGGTCTGGTACTGGTACTATTCAATCTAATTATGACAATGTTCCGCATGTTGGCAAACGAACGTATGTTAGCATCGGTCATGGAGTCGTTTCAAATTGGGGTGTGTTCACAGGTACGCCAGATTCACAATCAACTACCTCACTTACTGCTGAACGAGATATGCGCAGCATTAACGGTTGGAATTATAGTAATGAATACTGCTATAATAACGGTTATTCACATTGGTGTATGGGAGCTAATAGAAGTTCATCAAAAGTTTCAGACCACTTAGGCTGCATTTATGATTTGCTAAATAATCTACAAACGCAAATTAATAATGAAGTAAATGCTCGTAAAACTGGAGTACAAAATGCTATTAATATTGCAAATAGCAAAGCTCCTGCAAATCACAATCACGATAGCTCTTATGCTAAGAAAAATCATCATCATAATGTTCATTACTCAATGACCAAAGTTCGTATTAATGGTCAGAATTCTACTGATTTATTTGTTAGTGGCTTAGCTACTGGTGGTAGTTATGTTTCAAGCACTTCAAATGAATTATACTATCAAAAAGGAGATAAAAGGATATGAATGAATTAGAAGTACGTATGAGGGTTCATGCTCTAGCAAAAGATATGATTTACGATTTTATGTCAAAGAACGGCATTGGTGCTACCGTCATGGTAGATGCTCTTAATTCTGTTCTTGTTGGTCTTTATCCACTAGTTCAGAGTGAAATGTTGCGAGCTATTGATATGGAAACTGCTGCCAAGGCTCAACAGCAGGCGCAAGAAATCAATCAAGCAGAGCAAAAAGCCACTCCCAAGGAGAAGGAAGTTAAATAATGGCAGTAAAATCCTTTGTTAAAAAGGTTGGTCAAAAGGCCAAAGATGGTTCACTTACCATGCCTTACTCTGAATTTGGAGTTGGCTTTGAAAATGTAGTGGACACACGTAGGGATAAAGGTAATTATTCTCTTGCCCAATTTTTCGACAATTACATGGACTTCATGAAAAATACAACGTTTGTATATACTGGCAAGATACAGCCTACTAATACTCATGTTGGCATTTGGATTGACACAAGTTCTTCTAACCAATAGAAAGGAAGAGTGAAATATGGCAACAGTCGTTAGTACACTGTATCCACCTGTGGTTTCGACATTTCAAAATGCTTTCGTGAACACAGAAGATGCTGTTGTATATTTTACTCTTTCTTCTTTTAATTCTGCATCTGAGATTAAACATGTACATGTCAGTTGCGTAAATCAACTCAACAATGAGAATGCTTTGAATAAACTTTCGGGCATCCTCATTGAAGATTTACAATTCGATAAAGTAAGCGGTATGTATTATGTAACAATACCTACCGCTTATATCGAAGGCAATGCTTTCAATACAAATCAGTTCTATAAGATTCAGATTCGATTTGATAGCTATAATGGAACTGATGAAGTACCTATCAACGATGAAGCAAAGAAGAATAGTTATCTTTTATCACATACGCAATATTTTTCAGAATGGTCTTCTGTTTGTTTAATTAGACCTATTCACCAACCTAAAATCTATCTGTCTGTATTTGAAAATTATACAGGTAACTCATATATGACTTTCAATAAAGGCTTAACGCAAATTGCTGGAGGTCTTCTTTTTGTTACTAAAAATGAAAGTGGCGAAGAGGTAGTTTTAAATACCGAGACTGAAACGCTTGAAGCATATCAATTTGATATTCTAGATGATTCAGATAATGTATTGTTCTCTACTCCTACTATTTATACTGGTGAAAATCTTAATCCAAATAATATCGTATATAATATTGATTTTTCATCTTTAAAGAATAGCGCAGATGGTTCTATATCAGACCCTACTAGTACATATTATGTATGCCGCGTTACTTGCCGCACAAATAATCAATATCAGCTTAGCAAAGAATATAAGTTTCAGATAGGTGAGTATAGTGGTGCTGATGAATGGCAACCTACAATTGCCGCAGAAGTTGATGATGAAACTGCGTCAATTAAAGTTTCAGTTAAAAATGAATATTCGTTTAGTGACGGAATATCTGTATATGTAAGGCGTGCATCTAATAAAGATAATTTCAAAGAATGGGAAACTGTCTATAGCGCAAAATTACAACAAGTTGATTTTTCAATTATAGATAATACTGTAGAAAGTCTTACGTGGTATCGTTATCGTGTAGAAGCTCTTACTTCTACTGGTATGTCAATTGCTAAGCCTAAAATGTCAAATGTCGTTTTGCCGCAATTCTATGACGCTTATTTCTCTCGTGGAAATGAACAGTATGCCGTTAGATATAATTATCAGGTAAGTAGTTTTAAGCCAGTAGTAAACAGAGCTAAGATTGACACCCTTGGCGGCAAGTATCCTAAGTTTGCGGAAAATGCCGTATTAAATTATAAACAGTTTAGTATCTCAGGTATGATTAGTGCTGAATCTGATGTTTATTCTGAGTTTGCAAACAAGGCAAAACTTATCCACCATAATGATGATACTCTTAAAGATTTATATTCAGAATATAAAGATGAAACTGGCGTTAAAGATTTAGTTCGTAACGATTTTAAGAATTGGGAAAAGACTGGCGGTAATCAGTATCCTAATGCACCTGTTTCCAGTGTCACATCACAAGAATATTTAACGACTACTACAAATGATTGGCTTTATGAACGTGTATTTCGTGAAAAGTTAATTGAATGGTTAAACGATGGTGAACCTAAACTATATCGTTCAATGGCAGAAGGTTCAATGGTTGTTATGCTTACAGACGTTACATTGACACCAGATACTACGGTTGGCCGTCGATTATGGAATTTTTCTGCAACGGTTTATGAAGTTGAAGATGCCTCTTCTTTAGATACTCTTGACACTCTTGGTATTTATAATCGTAAAATGATTGGCTCTATTAGTGATAATGGAAAACAAGATTCTGAGGACGAGCCTAAAGATTATATTGAGGTTATTAAACCTGCTCAGACATATAAACTTACTGTTACGAATAATAATGATATTAGAAATGATATTAATGATTTATTAAGTAAAAAATATAGTGGAGTTCTTGCTAATCGTAAAGCAGAAGAAATTGTACTTAAAGACATTAAAATTTATTATCATTCTAAACCTCGTTATTATACTTTCCAAAGTGGTTCAGATGGACTTACAGAAGTAACAGAAAAGACTAATGGCGTCTCTCAGATGGTTGCGGAAAAGCGAGTGCAACGAGGGTATTATTTTGGCGTTATGACTCGTGGTAGTGACGGAAATCATAATATTTTTGTAAATGAGCGTGGATACTATCAGATTCCTAATAAGTTGGATGTTATTGGTCTTTATTTTCAAATTGGTGATGTTGTCACTATTGAATATACACTTTGTTATAAAGAGCGCTCTAACACTAAAGAAATTGTATCAAGTGCGTCCGTTGACCGCACTCTTGTTGGCCAAGAACGCGGTGTTTTTAAACCTAATATTTATCTTGGCAGAAAGATTAGGAATAAATATAACTTTATTCAAATGAATGGCGATGTTATGATTTCAAGTAAGCGCATGAAATATTGGAAGGGTATTTGCTTAGATGTCACTCCGTATGCGATTGCTAGTATTAAATACCATAATGAAACCGAATATAAAAATTATCTTGTAGGTGGTACAGGTGTTTTACACATGCTGAGAGATGTTCCGGTAGATGATATGTGCTTCTTAGGAATTCGTATGAAGCAAGTAAATAAAACAAAATATCTACAAGAGAATGAATTTCGAGTTGATGCTTCACTTAATGATGCGGCAATCAGTACTTTCAATTGGATTAGGATTATTGATTCTGCTGAAACAAAAGACCCAGTATCAGTAATTCAAGATAATAATATACCACAGGATAGTTTTGTTAACGCATGGAATGATATTGGTGAACAACCAGTTCAGGTCGTAAAATATATGGATGTTAGCGAAGTTAAGAAGCCGATATTAAACACTGTATATAATATCAATGGAGATTTAAAGATTTATTATAATTATCAATGGTATAATTTTGCTTTTGGTACGATTGATAATATAGAGAATAATAATTCTACAGAAATTATCGGCATTGCTTTTATGCCAGTAGAAGGTATGATTAACTATTATGGCACTGTAATGACTACGAATTATCAATAGGAGGGAAAATGAGAAGGACGTATCCTTATTTAAACGATAGCTTTTATGAAGATGCCAATAGCGCATTAAAGCGTAGAAACTTTCTCAAGACTATTGATAATTTTGTCAATCAAAAACAGTATGTGCGGCTAACTCTTCTTAATTGGAATGAAGAACCGTTGAAGGAAATTCAGGGCATTATCTCGTCTGGAAGTCTTTCTAAAGACGGTTCTTCGTCTATTAGACGTACTTGTTCATTAACTGCATCTATTAGTAGCGGCGATTATGATATTGAAAATATGTCATATGATTTTGCTATAAATAAGAAAATCTTTATTGAAATTGGTGTCGAGAACCATAGCAATCAATTTTTAGATTATCCTATCTTGTGGTTTCCTCAAGGTGTTTTCTTTATCGTAAGTGCAAGTGCATCGTCTTCTGTTTCATCTGCTGTATCTTTACAGCTTACACTGAAAGATAAGATGTGCGGCTTATCAGGAGACGTTTCAGGCACATTGCCTGCGGCTGTTATATTCGATGAAATGGATACGCAGGATGCAAGTGGTGCATATGTTACTAAAAAGGTGCTAGTATATGATATTATCAAAGAGTTAGTAAATCATTACGGTGGGGAAGATTTAAATAATATTGTTATTGAAGATGTTCCTCGCCGCATTAAAAGGGTAATGAAATGGACTGGTTCTAATCCTCTATATCTCGTGCCTAAACAAAGTGGAAGCGCAGGAGTTATATGGTATGCAGCATATGTTGATAAACCGGCAAAACTAGAAGATGGCACGATTGAAATTTTAAGCGGTCAAGATTGCGGCTATGTCTATGATGATTTTGTATATGACTCTGAACTATCTGCCAATCTTGGTGAAAGTGTAACGTCTGTGCTTGACAAGATTAAAAATTATCTTGGAAACTTTGAATATTTTTATGATGAATTTGGTGTATTCCATTTTAGGGAAATTAAGAACTATCTGAATACAACGCAAGCGACCACCTTAGTTAATGATATGAAAAAACATGATTATCTTGTAGAGACAACTACAGGTAAGAGTGTATACACTTTTAGCGATAAAGATAACATTATCAGTATTAGCAAAACGCCGCAATTCAATAATATTAAGAATGATTTTATTGTCCAAGGTAAACGCCAAGGTACGAATAACCAACAACAAATAGATGTTCGTTATCACCTTTGCATTGACCGCAAACCTATCCCAGTTACAGTAGATGAACATGGTAATAGTTATTATAATACTTATTATAATGTTCTATTGTATACAGAAGAATCTACTCAAGAACTAAAAGCCGCATTTCCAACAGTATATACAACGAAAAAAGATTTTCCTGCTATTGGTGATTTCAATACTATTTATTTTGATGCTACCAATAAAGCTGCTTACTATTGGAAAGATGATACCTATAAGACATTGAAGTGTGCGGCATATTATCCTCCTATAGATGCTTCAACCTTGGCAGTTGTAGTAGATGATAAAGGAGATACCAATTCTGCGGCAATACCGATTATCATTGGCGGTTATACTGTAAAAGATTGGCGTACTGAGCTTTACTTTGAAGGCTTGTTAGCGAAAAAAAATGGAATTGATTCTGGCAATTACTACGCTAAGATTGATGGCATTTCTGGTTGGCAGGGAGATATTTTACAATACGCGCATAATTGCAGAATAGATACAGATTATTATTTTGAAGAGCTTGAAGCGTTTTGGCCGCAAATTTATGATCTCGCAGACCAAAAGTTCATTGGCGAGAAAGAAAATGCGGAATTGCTTACTTCCGCACTGACTGACGGTAACTATTTCTTAGATTTTATTGATTCTTCAACATCTGATTTAGGAAGATTCTCTGTGTCTGCCATTGGCCGCAGAACAGATGCTGTGTCATCAGATACCGTTAATTGTTTATTTGCACCTAAGATTCCCAATATCGTGTTTATCAATGCTGATGAAGATGATAAGGGAAGGACAAAGCAGCAGGAATGCGAAGATAATGGTATGCCATATACTCAAGTGCGTGGTGAGGTTTTTTATAATCTTGCTACTGGCGGTTATAAGAATGGCGCGTTTGACCAAGTGAAGTACGAATTATATCTTCATACGACTTATCAAAACTCTGTGTCAATTACTGCATTACCAGTATTTTATCTAGAACCTAATTCGAGAATTGAATTAAATGATAGTTCTACAAATACATATGGCGATTATAATTTAAATACACTTTCTATCCCTCTTGGACCGGGTAATACAATGACTGTTTCATGTAATCAGTCAATAGAAAGATTCTAGCAATAGGGCAAAACCGTATAATCGGTTTGCCCTATTTTTTATTTTAAAGTAGGTATATTTTTAGAGATAAAAGGAGTGAAATTGGCAACCACGAATATCGGTCAATATAGATATGCGGGAGAAAGCCTTACAAACTTATCTTTCAAAAAATCTTACGTTGACTCTAATGCTGATATTACTGGATTAGAAGAACAAAATACAGGTTTCAAAGACGTTGCTATCATTCCCGACAAGCAATTTGTTAAAGGTCAAGATTATTATTTAAAAGTTCAAATTCCTCAAGACATGAATTATGCTATGGAATTTACTATTAAATTAATGAAAAATTCAGATACAGACCAAGGTGCGTATCAGTATATTAAGACCGTTAACGTTAATGCGGGTGGAGATGGAAGTAATGTCTATAATGTTGCATTATATGAAAAAAGTAATGGTAGCATTAATGCTATGATACCGCTTAAATACGAATATGGTAAGATTACTATTAAAGATGCTTTATATTATCGAGAACAGAATAAAAAATATTATCTTGGCACTGGTGGCAACACGTATATACAGACAGATAAACGAAATATTATAGCTATGGCGGCATCTTGGAAAACAGATGTCGGCGAGCGCTATGGCCTATTTGAAATGATTTTTAGACCAATAGAAGATGGATTTATTTCAATTGTTTTGTCAATGACCAGACAAGCCGAAGATTATAATATTCAACATACAACGAGTCAAGGAACTACATATGGTCGTATGTTAGATTTAGAGAAAGTTAAATGCGAACTGTGTCAGCTTAGCAATCTTGTGGAAAGCATGAATAATAATGGCTCTCTTGATAGAATCGGTATTTGGGGTCATTCTGGTTTGATGATGGCTATTAATGGAGAAGAAATTAGAATTGGCCCGAGCGGATTCTACGAACTATCAGAGGTTCCTATTTCTTCTATTGGCGTCGTTGCTCGTGATTATACCGATTCATTTACTATTGATTATGAATTTACCAGAAAAGATACAGAAGAGGATGGTGAATAATTTTGGATAGCTTGTACGCATCCCATGTGGGGAAGTCTTTTGAGATTAAAGCCGCTTTTCTATCTGTACAAGATATGATAAATGCCTTCTCACTTGCTGAGAACTATAAAACGGTATGGTACTCGGAATACGCTATTATCTCATGTAAAAATAAAAATCATCCTGACAATGGTAAAGTTTTTATGCGCGGCTTGGATTACCAAAATGCTATGGGCGGCGCAATTTATAAGTTTCAAATTATCGGTCCGTCGAGTGGTACACCTTTTTTCCAAGTAGACACTATTGATAATGTAACAAACATGTCAACGAAAGCTCTTGAAGAGAATACGTATCGTAGGTATCCAGTCGGTCAAAATGCTGATGGTACTGTTATCACTAATTGGAAACAAGATGATAATGGCAATTGGCATGACGCTGGCGGAACACTTAAAAAAGATTTTAAATTTAATGTTCAAAATCGTACATTAGTTCCTGGTAAGAATGGCAATACCTTCAATGATGATATTGAATATACATGGGTCAATATTCGTAAAGACGATGATGATGCTGATTCTTGGTTCTATGTCGGAATGAAATTTCCTTATACGGTTATTGATTATAAGGCACATGCAGTTTCCCAGTATGATACAGCCGGTAATATTAAGCAAGAAAATGCTATGGCTTCTATTGCCCGCATTGACGATAGGACCCATCCTTTCTGGGAATATTGGGATATGGGTATTCCAAAAGGATTAAAGGGCGATACTCTTCGCAATCTTAAAGTCATTGAAATGACAGAAGCGTTACGTAATAAAATATATTCAACCGAGCATATTACAGTCAATCCTACTACTGGGCTTGCTACTGTTGGTCAATCTGGTTATCCTAATATGGAAGATGATATTGCCAAACATCGTCAGATTGTAGTATATGAATTATATATCTATGATAAGCGAATCAATCCAGACCCAATTTTAATTTATCTCGGTGATTTTAATATTATTAAGAATATTACGCTTGATGATAAAGGCACTTTAACTGTATCTTATACACACAATAACGATACAGTCTTTTATAAGAAAATTAAATGGGTAACTGGCGTCGCTCTGTCTACTGGTAACGGCGCCGCAGGCGGACATTTTAAGATGGACTTCAACAATGACTCTCCTGCGTATGAAACAAATCTTACATGGGTTAAGGGCCTTGAAATTCAAAACAATGGTGACGTTATCGGGACTTTTGCTGGTACAGATGGTGGCAAGTTATCAAATGATGGTAGGAATAAAGTCGGTCATATTCGTTGGATTAGTTCAGTTACGTTAGATGAAAATACTGGTCATTTTGTATGCTCTTTTAATGACAATACGACGTCTGTTGATAAACGCTTAACTTGGGTCAAAGATATTACAATCAATCAAGCAAATGGTCAGATTACAATCAATACAACTACTGGTGATAAAATTAGCCCAGCTAAACTGAAACTTCTAACTGCCGCACGTGTCAACGATATTGGTGAAACAACTCTTATCTTTAATACTGGCGAGACAATTAACTTAAAGACTGAAAATGGTGGTGAAAATTATAAAATCACAACTGTTAAGTCTATTTATATGGGTACTGGCATCAATGATGATAAGAGTATTTATGTTAAATACAATAGCAGTCCAACCCCAGTAAAAGTTAGTGACCCGATTAATTCAATTGAACGTCTTGTAGTCCGTCCATCTGATTGGCATCTATTTGTTCTTTATAGTGACCCTTCACATCGAGTTAATAACGCTACCGATGGTTGGATTTCAAATAATGATGCTATGAAGTATGATTCATCTATTCCTAATTATGGCTCGAATGTCTACTGGAAAGACCTCGGTACTATTAAAGACCAAGCCGGTATTCTAATCGGTTTTAATGTAACAAAAGCTCAGTTAAATGCAGCAGGGTTTACAGATGCTAATATAATCGAATATCTAAATCGTGAATTTCCATTTGGTCTTACTGGTGCTCAAAATCAGCCAGGTGGTCAATCTAATTTAGGTAAAATCATTACGTATCAACCATACGATGAAACCAAGAGCGATAAAGAATTTTATGCGTTTGACTATAATCTAAGTACATGGTATTATCTTGGCAAAATTGCGGATACTGGTATGCGTGATGTCAAATTGATGGACGAAAGTGCGGCCACTTATGAAAGTCTTAAAACTTTAACTTCTGAGGGTCTTGCTTTCTTACAGAATTCTGTTACTGTTTCAGACAGTGCGATTCCTTCTTATTGGTCTAGTACTTATGAGTTTGGAGCGTAAATATGAAACTTGAACAGATTAAAGGTCCATTTTCAATAAAATCCAGTCATACGTTTAAGGCTGGCGCTGGAAATTCTTATGTACATATCGGAATTCAGATTCCAAAGCGTCAACCGATTGCTTATTCTGAATACCGTGCATTAAACGAAGGAAAAGAAGATATTATCCTTTTTCCGCAAATTCCTGATTATGACGTTACAATCACTACAAATGAGAGTGAATTTTCATATAAGGTAAATGAGACAGGTATTCTTGAGCTTGATGGCAACTTTGGTTCTAAACTTAAATTTACATTTGAGAAGAGTATGCCGCCAGAGACAATCGTAGATGTTATCTATAAAGATGAAGAAGAATAAGGAGGTAGTATATGGCTAAAGGTAATCCAAACGATTCTACAATGAAAAATAATTTTGTTGCCAAGGTATATGACCCTACGTCTAAAACGTATAGGCCAATTTACATTGCGCCAGATGCTACCAACAACAAGCGTGGTGAGGTTTGGCTTTCAGACGCGACAAATGCGACAGATAGTGCGGCCACAGGTGTTGTCGCAGCTACACCAAAAGCAGTTAAAGCTGTTAATGACAATGCAAACAATAAGCTAGATAAGACAACTACGAACGCGCAATCAGTTGAGTCGCCCACTACATTCACTGGCAGGATTACTGGCAATGGCGGATTCACGGGAAACCTTACTGGAAACGTTACTGGTAACGCCGATACTGCTACAAAATTAAAGACTGCACGTTCAATAAGCGTTAAAGGTGGTAACAATGGTGGTACTGGCAGTGCTAATTTTGATGGTTCTGGAAATATTTCAATTACAATTCCATCAATTGATGCAGCAAGTGTCACTGGAGTGTTACCTTTAAATACCATTCCGAAAGGTGCGCTAGAACGATTAGTACATGTTGCGAATAAGGCTGCACGCTTTCAATTAACTAATACACAAGTACAGACTGGTGACAGTGTTATCCAAGATGATACTGGTGTTATGTATATTGTTGTTGATGATACCAAGCTAAATTCTGACGCTGGATACCAAGAGTATAAAGCTGGTACAGCACTTAATGCAAGTCATGCAACTAATGCCGACAATGCTACCAACGCGACTACTGCTGGTAAAGTCGGTCATAATTTAAGTGTTGGAGTGACATATGGGACTACATCAGCTGCGCATAAACAGACATTTAGTTTCAATGGTTCTGCTGATGTTTCGTTTGATATAGATACAACAAAGCCAGAAGTCATGAAAGCTGCTACAGCTAATGCAGCTGGTTACTCTGGTCTTGTTCCTGCTCCTGCGGCTGGAAGCCAGAATAAATTCCTTCGTGGAGACGGCACGTGGCAAGTCGCAGGTGAGGTCACTGGCGTTAAAGGCAATGCAGAAAGCAGTTACCGCACAGGCAATGTTAATCTTACTTGTGCTAATATTGGCGCTGCCACAAGCGACCATAATCACGATGCGAGTTATTTGAAACTTTCAGGTGGCACACTGACTGGAAACCTGATTGGCCGCACAATTAAACCTAGTGCTAATAACTCTTATACTCTTGGTGCTTCTGATGCAAAATGGAGTTATGTATATGCGACAAAATTTGTAGGCAACTTAACTGGTAACGTTGAAGGTAACGCAACAAGTGCCACTAATGCCCAATCTGCTAATAAATTCAATAACACAGTTGCGTTGAGTGGTGATATTACAACATCTGCTACAAGCTTCAATACTGCAAGTCCTATTACAATGACTACTACTATTGGTAACAGCAAGGTCACGTCTGCTAAAATTGCGAACAAAGCTGTTACGAATTCTAAACTTGCGGATGATGTTGGCACAGTTTATGTGGGTAGTAACACACCTACAGAAGAACACGTTAAACTTTGGGTTAAAATCTAATATAATAAATTTGGGCAAAATCCTATTATGGGTTTTGCCCTTTTTTCATATAGATATAGAATATAATTCTGAGAAAGAAAAGGAGTTTTATGTGAATAAGTTTAATGAATTGACCTCTCTAGGGGGTGGGGCTACTGCGGTAGCTTCTTCTTTAATGGCTGTTCTAGGCATGGTGATTTATCATGCCTAATTTTGTAAATCTTCTTGATATTGTTTATCCAGTAGGAAGTATGTATTTTAGTACATCTAGTGTTTCTCCTGCTAGTAGCGTAGGTGGTACGTGGACACAAATTAAAGATGCTGTTATTGCCGCAAGCGGTTCAACATATTCTTCAGCGGTTGCAAGTTATGGCGGCAGTAAGACTATTGCTACTAATCAAATGCCCGCACATAGTCATTCTGGTACTACTAATAGTGATGGTAATCACAATCACAATGTCGATGGACGAATTATCGCATGGTACGGTCAAGGTGGAGGTAACGTTCTTCAAGGTGCTGGTAATTATTTTGGTTCTGTTGGTAGCTTTGGTGGACAAGGAACAACTACTAATGGAGCGCATGCGCACTCCTTTACTACTAACAGTGCTGGCAATGGCGATAATTATATTCCATATCACTATTCTATTAATGTATATAGAAGAACAGCCTAAGAAGATTTTATAATATTCTTTCTATTAAATTAGAAAGGATATAAATGAGTAATTTTATAAATCTTATGGATATTGTATATCCAATAGGCTCAATCTATCAAAGTATGAGCGCAACATCTCCTGCATCAACGATTGGTGGCACGTGGACACAGTTGACAACTTTTCTCTATGGGTCTACAACCGCTAAACAGACTGGTGGAGAAGCAACACACACATTAATTGCTAGTGAAATGCCAGCACACCGTCATGAAATGAATGAGATGAATGGCAGCGGTTCATATTCTGGATGGGCTTTTGCTACAAACAATGGTAAATATATGCGTTCTCGTGGCTTTTGCGCCGCTGAAGGGAGTGGGCAAGCACACAACAACTTGCCGCCCTACACAACCTGCTTCATCTGGTACAGAACAGCGTAGCTACACTGAAAACGAACAGCGTAAATTTAAGCGAGGTGGCGTATGTCTAACTTCGTTAACCTTCTAGATGTCGTTTATCCTATTGGCTCTATGTACATTTCTTTTAGCAGTACTTCACCAGCATCTAGTATTGGCGGCACCTGGTCACAAATAACTAATAGGGTTCTGCGCGCTTTAACGAATACTAGCACAGGTGGATCTGATACTCAAACTCATAACTTTGACCACAATCATTTTATGTCAATGAGTTGGGATGGAAGTCATAATTTTAATCCAGCATCTGGCAATCGGACTGGTATTAATATTCATAATGGTAATTGTGTAAGTGCGTATGAACCAATTCTAACATCATTGAGCTCTACTCCATCTGCTACTACAAAATATCCAGGCTCTAATAACAATTGGAGTGATATTGGCAAACCGCTTTCAACTGTTACATGGAATAATTTACCCGCCTATCAAAATTGTTACGTATGGCGTAGAACTGCTTAATTTATTTTATTAGAGGGAAACTTTATGTTTCCCTCGTTTTTTTATGGGCAAATTCCTAAAATCAAATATAAATTATTTTCATATTATATTAGATTATGTAGAGAAGAAGGGATATTGCCGAAAATGGATGCTTTGTCGCAACTAGTGTCGCAATACTCTTTCGGGGCTATCGTTATGTTAGTTGTGACTTTAGCCGTTGCCTTTAAATTTTTAAGTGAGCTATTGGAATATTTTTATGAAAAATTAAGAAAATATTTCAGTTATCAGACGCTTAAAGATAAAAAGCACTCTGAGGTTATGGAAAGTATTGCTTTACTGCAAGTTGACATTAAAAACCTTAGCCAAGAAATCAGCAATCAATCGAATGATATTAAAAGTCTCCAAGAGCATGAAAAGCTCACCCTTGAGAGATTGCAAGAAAATTCCCGCAGTTATATCATTGACAAGCATCACTATTTTTGCTATGAAATCAAGGCTATTGATGACCTTAACCTAGAATCTTTAGAGCGCAGGTATCTATATTATAAGGCAGCAGGCGGCAACTCATTCATTGATGGCTTAATGGAAGAGATACGTGACCTACCTAGAATTAATCTTTCCAATACACATTTTTTAGTAAGCCAGAAGAACAATGAAAGGAGTGAATAAATGAGTCAGGAATTAAAAGCAGTTACAGTCAATTTAAAGTCTCTTGACCAAGATATTCAAGACCCTATTGTGGCTGGCGGCGCAGATGCAAATGGTCGCACTTTTAGAATTATATTTGACCAAGAAGCTGCTGCGCAATGTGTCGCAGATACAAAAGTTTATTTGAGCTGGCGGCACGTTCAATTAGATATAAAAGGATATAATGTTTTTACAAAAACACATGAAGACCCTATCGTATGGGAAATTAAATGGCCGCAAGCCATGTTACATGAAGGAGATGTGCTTTGTTGTGTCGAATTAGTTGATTCGGTATCAATTGCTTCTAGCACGAATTTTCTTGTGCATGTATTGTCCGACCCAAACGACGGCTCTGCGTTTGTCGTTTCTGATGATTTTAGCGCTTTTCAAAATGCTGTAATTCATCTTGCTACTCTTGGGGACAAGATGGAAAAGCAAATGGACGAACAACGTAAAGAATTTCAAGAATGGACAAAGGAAGTAAAAGAAATTAAACAAATTGCGACAAATGCATATGATAAAGCCGTTTCAGTAGAAAATAAACTAGACCAGATAGCTATTAACGCAGAAATTAAAATTCAAGAATTTTAGTTACATGGTTTATTTTATATATAAAAATTTTTATACTCAACAGAGAGGGGTTACAAACATATGGCTGATGCAGAAAATGCAAAAAAAAATTAGTTTTTTTTCATGGCTCTGAAACAAAACTAAATGACAGCATTACCGCTGGAACTATTGGTACAAATAGTGTTGTTATTTCTACAGAAGATAATATGATTTATGTAGATGATTCTAAAGTGCCGCATACTCTTGGTAGCGCTAAGTCTAAAGAAGCTCATACTGTTCAACTAGGAGTTGGCGGAAGCGTCGGAGGTATCAAGACTGGCGATGTTATTGAAGCAGGTACTGACTTAGACGCATTAATCAAAAAAATTATTATGAAACGTGTACCCGCTACATATATTGCACCTAAGATTTCTCTTGCGGTTTCAAAAGGTGCTCAACCAGGTAATTATGAAGTTGGTACTACGCTTACGGCAACAATGACAGCCAATTTTACAAAACAAGATGCTGGCGCTCTTACTGCAATTAAAATTTCTGATGGTGCCGTAGACGTACTTGAGGGTACTACTAGTCCTCTAGTTTTATCTGACCATTCAATTACTATTGGAGAAGGTACCACCTCTTTTAAAGCTATCGCTTCTTATGCCGAGGGCGCAATCAAGCAGGATAATCTTGGAGACGATTCCCCAGCTGGTCATATTACTGCTGGCTCTATTACATCAAATGTACTTTCTTATATTGGAAAACGGAACGCTTTTTATGGTACTGGCGTAGGTTCTGTACCTGAGCTAAATTCTGCAATTGTGCGTGGTCTTGCTGGTAAGTATCTTAATCCTACTGCTGGTACCAAACTTACTATTAAAGTTGCCCAAGGGCAGCAGTATATTATTTTCGCTTATCCTGCTACTCTTCGTGATGTAAATCAAGTTAAGTATGAAGAGACAAATGATATTGGTATGGCTTCTAGTTTTACCAAGCAAACCGTGTCTGTCGAGGGTGCCAACGGAGCAACAGCTACGAGTTATAAAGTTTATAGTTATGCTATGGCTGCTCCTGCCGCAGCTCCGATGACATTTACAGTAACCATTTAGAAAGGAGTTATAAATTATGGCTATTGATAGCACAAAACTATTGGTTGCTGTAAAAGCCTATTCTCGTGGTAATGCTCTTCCACTTGATGCTTCAAGTGTCCATGAGACACTAGCAGCCGCACAGACTTATGCCGATTCAGCTATTGCCTATGGCGGTCAAGTTATTACCGCATTGGTTGATGGTGAGTATAAGGCATATATGCTTCAACCAAAAGCTGAGGGCACAGGTTTTAATCTTTCTCAGGTTGGAATTGATGGTCAAATCGACCCAACCAAGGTAAAAGAGTATGTTAAGATAGTAGAAGCTCTTCCAGAAGCAGACCAAGAGCAAGGCGTTATCTATATTAATACTACAGATAACAAAGGATATATTTATACCGGTTCTGGTTTCAAAGTAGTTTTTGAACAGGTTGAAAATCTTAAAACAATCATTGAAGCTATTCAGGCTAAATTAGATAGCTTGACCGGTGAAGGTGAAGGCTCTGTAAAGAAAGCACTTGCAGATGCAAATGCATATACCGACACTATGGTCGCTGGTAAGGCTGATAAAGCCACTACTTTATCTGGATACGGTATTGCTGACGCTTATACAAAAGAAGCAACTGATATTGCAATCGCTTCTGCTATTGCGAAAGCAGACCATTTAAAGCGTGCTATTGTCGATGCTATCCCTGCTGTCGATGAAGCTGATGCTAATACTATCTATATGGTTCCAGTTGATGACCATTATGATGAATACATTCTCGTTGTAGCTGGTGAAGTCAAGAAATTTGAAAAAATCGGTGATAGTAAGGTAGACCTTTCCGGATATTCAACAAAGGATGAAGTTGCATCTGCCAAGCAAGCTGCAATTGATGCTGCTGCTATTGATGCTACAACCAAAGCAAATGCTGCTCAAGCTACCGCTATTGCAGAAGCGCAGAAGAAAGCCGATGCGGCTCAAGCTGCTGCCATTGCCGCTGCTGCTGAAAAAGATACTGCCACTTTGGCAAGCGCGAAAGAATACGCTGATAGCCTTGCGGCTAATTATGAAAAAGCAGGTGCTGCTGCTAATGCTCTTGAAGATGCAAAAGCATATGCCGATACTCAGGATGCTGCAACGCTTGAGCAGGCTAAAGCATATACCGATGGTCAAATTTCTCCTATCCAAGAGAATCTAAATACTAAAGTTGATGCTGCTCAAGTAAATACTATTCTTTCTGAAAAAGTCGGTGATATTGCAGAAGGTACTACTATTAAGCAGTATATTGACACAAGCATAGGTTCTTGTGGAACTGCTAGTGCAGAAGCAATTGCAGCAGCAAAGGAAGAAGCCATTGAAACTTCTAAAACTTACACGGATAATGCTTTAACAATTGTAGAATTTTAGGAGTTAAAATGGCTGTAGTTCGTGTATATACAACTGTGGCCGCAAAATTAAATAAATTACCAGTTAGCGATGGAAATTTAGTTTTTGTTTCTGATACACATCACCTTTATTTAGATTATAATGGTCTACGAATTAAATACAATTGTATCCAAGAATTTTCTACAGATAAGGATAGAATTGATACATTAGCGCCAGTTGAAGGTTATTATTATGTAGAAGAGACTGGCGTGATGTGGCGTTATAAAGATGGATGGAAACAGCTTACTCCTTCTAATTTACAAACTATAACTTTTGGTACTTCTGTTGAAGATTTTCCAAAAGAAGGAAAAGAAACTATGATATATGTTGCTGATAAAGCAATTTATAAATGGAACGCGGCCATTCATACATACATGTGTGTTGCTAATAATACAGAATGGACAACTATTTAAAGGAGACATAAATGAGTCAAGTTAAATTTGTAGCTGCTACTCTTGCTGGCTATCAAGGTCTTGAAAATAAAGATGATAATACTCTTTATTTTGTACAAGAAGAGCAGCGAATTTACAAAGGTGATACCCCATATTCTGGTGGCATTTACGAGAAAGTAGATGTACTTCCTGAGCAAGGTAAAATTAACACCCTATACATCGTAGGCGACAAGGGAGATAATGTTGCCTATTGGGACGGAACTAAGTATATCCAAGTTGTTAAGCCAACAACTGTTGCAGCAGACCTTTCTGCTCTTACTGACCGTGTTGTTACAGCTGAAAATAATATTTCTGCCGCAGATGAAAAACTAGCAATTATTCAAGGTGAAGGCGAAGGCTCTATCAAGAAAGCTGCCGCTGATGCTAAGCAAGCTGCTATTGACGCTGCTGCCACAGACGCTACTTCTAAAGCCGACAAAGCTCTAGAAGACGCTAAAGCTGATTCTGCTACCAAGAAAACAGAAGCCATTGAAGCTGCGACTGCTGAAACTACTAAGCAAGTTGGTGCTGCTAAAACCGAGCTACAGGCCAACATCGACAAGAAAGCTGACAAAGCTACTACTCTTGCTGGTTACGGTATCGCCGATGCCTATACAAAGGATGAAGCCAATACCGCTATTGCTGCTGCCGTAGCTAATGCGCACCACCTCAAGCGTGAAATTGTTAGCGTTCTTCCCGAGGTTTCCGAAGCCAACGAAGATACTATCTATATGGTTCCCGACGCTGGTAGCACCGATGCCGCAGGCTCCAACAAGTCTGTTTATACTGAATACATGCTTGTCAATGGTGCATTTGAGCGTATTGGTACTTCTAACGTAGACCTTAGCAACTACTTCACCAAAGACCAAGTAACTAGTGCTATTACTACCGCTAAGGGTGAAGCTGCTACTGACGCTCAGACCAAGGCAGATGCCGCTAAGGATGCTGCCATTGCTGCTGCCGCAACCGATGCCACCACAAAGGTTGACGCTGCTCAAGCCGCTGCTATCACCGAAGCTGGTAAAAAAGCTGATAAAGCTCTTGAAGATGCCAAGGCTTATTCCGATGGTCTAGCCAAGAATTATGCTACTGCCGCCCAAGGCGCTAAAGCTGATTCTGCTCTACAGGCTGCTGATGTTGTCGAGGGTACTGTCAACGGTGCTATTTCCGTTAAAGGCACTCCCGTTAAGGTTCACGGTCTAGGTACAGCCGCGTACGCTGCTACAGACGATTTTGCTACCGCTGCTCAGGGCGCTAAGGCTGACTCTGCTGTTCAAGCCGCAGATGTTGTTTCTGGTACCGCTAATGGTACAATCTCTGTTAAGGGTTCAAACGTTGCCGTCAAGGGTCTAGGTTCTGCTGCCTATCAAAATAGTAGTGCTTTTGATGCTTCTGGTGCCGCTGCCGGCGCTCTTTCTGAAGCCAAGACATATGCAGACACAAAAAAGACCGAAGCTATTGACGCTGCTGCCGCAGACGCTACAACTAAGGCCAATAATGCTCTTGCTTCTGCTAAAGAATATGCTAACGGCCTAATTGAATGGCAAACACTCTAATTTAAATTAGATTAAGGAGATTGTATGTCTGCTGATATTAGATTTTATACAGGCGCGCAATCAGAGTATGATGCGTTGGGGTCTACTAAAATAGATCCCAACGGCATCTATTTTCTTTCAGATACCACGAGTATCATGAAAAATAATATCAAATACAGCTGTGGCGATATTAAAATTGCCACTGGCTCTGCCGCAGGTATTATCAAGCCAAGCGGAGATTTTGATATTACCTCTGACGGCACACTTTCAATTTATAAAGCGATGTCCGTTAATAGTTTTTCTAACAATAGCGGCACGCTTGAAATAGGTTCTCGTCTTCCATCTTCTAACTTCTCTTGGAATTTGAACAAGCAACCTTCTAAACTGACAATTACAGCAGGTAGCCAATCATTTGAAATCAATAAGACACAATCTGGAACTACGGCAATTACATTTGCGGCACCTCTTACCGCAACGACCGCATTTACATTGACTGCTACTGATGCTCGCAAAGCCACCTCTACTAAGCAGACTACAATTTACTTTTTAAATGGTAAATACTATGGCGTGAGCAATATAACAGATATTTCTAGGATAGATGCGGAATTTGTCAAAGGGCTTACTAGAAATCTAGTATCTGGCCGCACGGGCTCATGGAGCGTCACAGCCAATGCTGGGCAATATATTTATTTTGCTATCCCTGCTTCTTTTGGAACTCCAGCATTTTATGTTGGAGGTTTCGAAGGTGGTTTTAACAAAGTAAAGACTTTTGATTTCATAAATGCAAGTGGCTATACCGCTTCTTATAATATTTATAGGTCAACTAATGCAGGATTAGGTGCAACTACGGTGGAGGTGAAATAATGCCTGTTCAACTTATTGATAAAATCAAACAAAAGAATAACGGCACTTTCAAACTCGTAGATGCTTCTGATATTAATTGGGATGTTAACATTCCGAGTGATAAAGTTCCAGCAGAATATGTTAAAAAAGATGCTATGAACACGGCTATTGCAAATGCAGTAGCAGGTGCGCCGTACCTTAAACGTGTTGTTTTGGCAAAAGGGTCAACTCTTCCTTCTACTGGCGAAGCAAATACAATTTATATGCTACCAGATTTAACAGAGTCTAATAATGAATATACTGAATACTTTTGGGTTAATGGTAAGTTTGAAAAGCTCGGCGGGTCTAAGACAGATTTATCGAACTATCCAACCAAGAGCGAGATGAATTCAGCAATTAAGACTGCATCTGGTACATCTTCGACAGATGCGCAAGCTAAGGCAGATAAAGCACTTGCAGATGCAAAAGCATACACCGACCAAGAGAAAGCGAAATATCTTCCACTTACTGGTGGCACTTTATCTGGTAAAATTAAATATGCGGCTGGTCAAGCGATTAATGACGATAATGATATTGCTACTAAAGCGTATGTCGATACCGTTGCAAGCGGCATTTTGCCATCTGATGTTTTGACAGTTCCTTCTATTACTACTGGCACTATAAATGGTACAATCAAAGTTAAAGATAAATCTGTTGCAGTATATGGTTTAAAATCTGCCGCATATCATGATGCTTCTGATTTTGCCACGCCAGATGATTTAACTTGGTCTTCTATTGAATAATATATCAGAAAGGATGTGAGCAAGATAGCAAGAGTAAAATTTATCAGAGATAAAGAACCTAATATCAAAGCACTCACTGCCGAAAACAAAGTATTAGATGGTGCATTATATGTTGCCACTGATACCGGCACTTTGTGGATGGGTATTTCTTCATCCTCTCTGATTCAGATTAAAGACAATATCAATACAAATACAACTTATAACTTAACTAAAAGCGGTAGTACAATCACTCTCAGGGGCAGTGATGGTAGCACATTTAATGTTACAGATTCAAATACTGTATACGGCAATGCTACTACAAGCGCTTCTGGTCTTATGTCTGCCGCAGATAAGGCTAAACTCGACAGTGTTGCTGCCGGTTCAAATCACGTTACTGTTGATGCAGAGCTTTCTTCTACTTCAACGAATCCTGTACAAAATAAGATAATTAAATCTGCACTTGACGGCAAGTCTAATACGAGTCACACTCATGATGACAGGTATTATACTGAGAGTGAAATCAATACAAAGCTTGATGCAAAGGCTAATTCAAGCCACACGCATACGAAGGCTCAGATTACAGATTTTCCCACGAGTATGCGCGCAAGTGATGTTCCAGCGTGGGCGAAAGCTGCTTCAAAGCCAAGTTATACTATTAATGAAGTAAGCGGTAATCTTCCTGCTTCGCGCATTAGCGGTACGATTGCTGCTGCAAATCTTCCAAGTTATGTTGATGATGTTCTTGAAGGTTATCTGAATGGTGGAAAGTTTTATTCCACAAAAAATTCTAGTGGTGTGTACTCTGGTGAAATCAAAGCAGAAGCTGGTAAGATTTATGTTGACCTTAGCAATAATAAGACTTACCGCTGGAGCGGTAGCGCATATGTTGTAATTTCTGAAACCATTGCTCTAGGTACAACTCACTCTACTGCTGGCTATGGCGATGAATCTCGTGCTGCATATAATCACTCGACTAAGACAAGTGGTAATCCGCACCATGTTACAAAAGCCGACGTAGGTCTTAGCAGTGTTGAGAATAAATCTTCTGCTACAATTCGTAGCGAGATTACTAAAGCTAATGTTACCACTGCTTTAGGTTATACACCGTCAACAACTGATACCAATACCCATTATACTACTCGTATCGTAGCTGGTGCTGCGAGTGGTACCGTAAATGCAGCTACTACGAATGGAAATACTTATATCAATGTTACAGATGATAATGTATTCCGTAGTGGAGTAGTTATCAAGGGCACTGGTGCTACCTCTGTAACATCTGACGCCAGTGGTAATATCACAATAAATTCTACAGATAGAGATACTTGGCGTCCTATTCAAAATAATCTAACTTCTACTGCTACTGACCAATCTCTGTCTGCGGCACAAGGTAAAGCTTTGAATGACAAGTTTGGTTCATATGTTCCCACTAGCCGCACAATCAATGGTAAGGCTTTAAATGCTAATATTACACTTTCTGCTGCCAATGTAGGCGCAGCTCCAGCAAGTCACTCTCACTCTTATCTACCGCTTGCTGGTGGAACTGTTACAGGCAGAATTAATCGTGGTGCTGGAGGAAGTTGGATTTCTGCGCGTAATAATGTTGTTGCCTTCGGTACTGCTGTTAATTCGGGTTCATACAATCCAGTTGTAGGCCAAAAGACTGCTGAAGGTTCTTGGACTATGGGTAACTTAGCTAACGATGAACGTCTAGCATTTTCTTATGACACCGATACGAATTTTAATGCAGGTAAAAATTCTAGTAATGTAACTTATCTACCTGTCGGTGGTGATTCACAAGAAATTATCACTTCTGCTACCATTGGTTCACAGTCTGTAAAGTACGCTACTAGCGCTGGCTCTGTCGCATGGAGTAATGTTTCTGGTAGACCGTCCGCTATGCCAGCCAGTGATGTGCATGTTTGGGCTAAGGCTTCAAGTAAACCTTCCTATTCTTGGTCTGAAATTTCTGGAAGACCATCGATTCCTTCTGTTGGCAATGGTACTATTACTATTACACAAAATGGTGCGAACAAGGGTAGTTTTACGCTCAATCAGTCTGGCAATGCGACCATCGCACTTACAGATAGTAACACTGTATATAGCTTACCAGCTGCTACTTCAAGCACTCTTGGTGGCGTCAAAGTTGGCTCCAATATCACAAATAGCAGTGGTACAATTTCACTTACAAAAGCGAACGTCACTGCTGCTCTTGGCTATACACCTCCTACTTCTGATACTAACACTTGGCGACCAGAAGAGGTAATTATTTCTTCTACTAAGCCTACTGTAGATACTTGTAAAATATGGATTCAGCCAGCTAGTGGTGATCGTAAAGTATGGATAAAAATTTAAAATTATTGGGCAAATTATTATAATTTTACATGTATAAGCAATTTAAAATTTTTGGGCAGAATTATGTAAATGATTCTGCCCGTTTTTCATATAGATTAGTAAAATGATTTAAAATGAGAGGAGGAATTGAATGGGATGTAAATATTCTGTTTCTGCAAGTGCTAATCAGAATACCGTAACTGTAACAGGTACATTTACAAACAACGGTTATACATTTAGTAATGAAACTGAAACTTTTTGGACTGAATGCAATGGTCAAAGGCAATATATGTATCGCACAATTCCTTCTGGTGCGAGTTTTTCTTGGTCACATTCATACAATGTAGGCAACAGTACGAGCGTACGTACTTTTGCTGTAAGCGCTGGTGGACCGAGTTGGGCCAACTTCGATAACAGTTCAGCAAGCGGTTCCGTATCTGTCCCTGCAACACCTCCTTCTGTAACAGTGCCTCCTGTAGTAACAAATCAGAAAGCAGCATTGTCTGGCTCTCTTGTTACCATCTCTTGGACAAATAATGGTTCTGGTACAAGTACACCGACTTCCAATTATGTTGATGTTAAAATTGATGATGATGATTGGAAGAATATTTTAAATAAGAAAGCCACTAGCACAACGTATGCTGTTGAAGCTAATCATAAGTATCAGTTTAGAGTCAATTCATTTAACAGCGCTGGGCAGTCGGCGCATCAGAGTACAAATATAATTTATACAGCGCCAGTTACGCCAAGTGTTATAAATCCATCTGCTGTTATTTTACTTTCTGCTGGCAGATTTGACTTTACGGTCAATAAAGCAAGTACAAAATATCCGTCTGGCAAGGTAGAATGGCAATATTCCACTAATGGCGGGTCTTCTTGGTCTTCAACGCAGACTGCTACAGGCTCAGTTATCAGTGTTAATTCTTCTGATACTTCTCTCAATTCATTTATTATGGGAATGAAGAATAATAGTAATTGCTATGTTCGTGTTAGAATATATAATTATGATAATTCAATTGTATCTAATTGGTCTACAGCAGTAAACATTGCAGTTCATTTACAGCCAATCTGTCTTGTGAATATTCCAGCAGGCGCTAAAATTAAAGGTATATATATCAATAAGGGATAATAACCCTAGGAAATAAAAGGAGTATAAATGAGAATTTTAAACGAGGAAGACGTTGAGATTAAAGAATCTGACGTTGATACTACGAAAGGCTATCTAAGGTCTGATAAGAAATTCATTGTCCATCATGAGGAACAACCCGAAGTACCTGAGCAAAAGCATTATGAAGTTGAACGTTTTGTCTTTGAAGATGGTTCGCAAATGCTTGTCGATGGCAATACGGACGCGCACGTAAAAGTTATTGATGACCAAGCGGGTATCTTTGAGTATGTAGACCAAGGCGAAGATAACGTCTATTTTGGCGCTGAAATTAAATCTGTAATTGACCAGGAACATATCGAGCATAAAGACGCATATGATGAATATGAAGATATTCAGCGTTATGTTTTATATACCGAAGCAGAACTCCAAGAGCGTAAGGAAATGGAAGAGAAGCAGGCAAAGCAAGCTGCTTTTATGGAAAATGGCCCAGACCAGCTTGAATCCAATACTACATCTATTGGTGATTTAACTATTATGCTATCTGAAATTGTTGCAGGAAGTGGTGAATAATAATGGCAGTATCAGCTATGGCCTTTAAAATTGTCAAAAGTGCAGTTCGTATCCGTCTTGAACGTGGTGAAACTTTAGAAGATATTCTCGCAAGTTATCCTAAGCTATCTACAGATCAGACAGATGAACTTCGTGATTTTTATACTCCAAAAGAAAGTGAGTAATTATGGATTTTATGCTAGGTGCAATTGCTTGTGCATTGCTAATTACCATTATCGGCACTGTTAAGAAATTTGTAGTTAATCGTTTTATTCAGATGAAATCTGATATTGATGACCTAAATGAACTTGTCTCTGAAATTGTGTCAGGAAGTGATGAATAATGGCACGTCCAGTTAAAGGTGTTTCCGCACTCGCTTTTAAAATCGTAAAGAAAGCTGTCAAGATTCGTCTTGACCGTGGTGAAACGCTTGATGAAATTTTAGCTAGCTATCCTAAACTTTCTCAGGCACAAGCCGATGAAGTTCTTGAAGAATTCAAGAATTATAAAACTGAATAGGAGATTTTAAATTATGTTTGATTTATCATCTATTTCTACAATGATTATGCCGACCATCCTTGTTCTTGGTCTTTGTGTTGGATACATTGTCAAGAATCTTATTCCTAATGATTCTGTTAACCGCTTTATTCCTCTAATCGTAGGCGTTGTCGGTCTTGTTGCAGGCGTTGTTTCTGCTGTTACTACTGGTACTCCAATTACCATTGAGCTTATCGTTGGCTCATTGGTGAGTGGTTTGTCGAGCGTTGCTGTTTACGAACAATTCAAGAATCTTATGAGCGGCAAGACTAAATAGTTAAATAAAAAGAGCCGCAAATGCGGCTCTTTTTTATTTCCAATAGAAAGGAAAATTATGGATTGGAAAAATATTCAAGCTGATGTAACAAAGATTCTGCCTTGCGACTATACCGCAGGTCGTGAAGGTGCCAACATTACTGGTATTACCATTCACCATATGGCTGGTAATCTTTCTATCGACCAGTGTTATAATCTGTGGAGCCGTTCGCAGACTTCTGCCCACTACGCAATTCAGTCTGATGGTAAAATCGGTCAGATGGTAAATGATTGGGATACTGCTTGGGCTTGCGGCAATTGGTATGCTAATACGCATACTATCTCTATTGAACACGCTAACAATAACAGCAATCCTTGGACTGTCTTCCCTGCTGTTCTAGAGTCTGGTGCGCATCTAGTCGCTGCTCTTTGTCTCTATTATAATCTTGGACGTCCTCAATGGCTAGTTAATGTCTTCCCGCATCGCTACTGGTCTGCTACAGCGTGCCTACCTATCAACGATACTGAGCTTCTTACTAAAGATGGTTGGAAACTTCTAAAAGATATTCAAGTCGGCGAAGAAGTTGCTAGTGCTGTAATGGACGATTTGTCTATTGTTTGGTCACCTGTTCGCCGTCTTGTTCCTGTTCATAGGTCTGATTGTTGGCTAAGCCGCGACCTTGAAGCTACATCCGACCATCGTATTCTTGTTAAGAGTCAGTTCGGTAAAGAGATTGTTGCGTCTTGGAAAGATGTTTGTGGTTGCACAAAAAAGAAAGCAACTAATACTTATTATTTACCAAATGCAGGTGAAATGTACGGTGAAGGTCTTCCTTTAACTGATGCAGAACTCGAACTTATCATTGCTGTTCAGGCTGATGGACATTATTCACATGACGCTCGCCGTGACGATGCTCTTGAAAACGTTCGTTTCCATCTTAAAAAGGAACGTAAAATTGCGCGCCTAATTGAACTCCTTGATGATACTGGCTATACATATTCTGTTAATTACAAGAAAGATGGTACTACAGATATTATCGTTGAAAAGTCTTTACATGATTTTGTTGAGCAATATCTAAATGGCAAGCATTTTACTATGGAATTTGGCTTTGCTCTTGATAAACGTCAAAAGGAACTGTTCCTTGACCGCATTCAAGATTGGGACGGTTGCCGTGCTGGTTATTATTATTCATCTGCCGCGCAAGATAACCTTGATGTAGTTCAGATGATTGCTGCTACTGCTGGTATTGGTACTCAAATGCTTGAGGGCGACCGTGTAAACTTCAAGAAGCAATTCCGTTCTGTTCAAAACGCAAACGCTAAACGTTGCTATGATAAGAAAGTTTCTTGTGTTACTGTTGACACTGGTTTTATTCTTATCCGTCAACACGGGCGTACAACCATTGTCGGCAATTGTCCTGGTGAACTATATGGTTCTCAGAAAGACGAGTATATTAACCGTGCGCAGCAATGGTATGATGCAATGAAAAATGGTTCACAGGCGGCTCCTGCTCCTTCTACAAACAAGCCTACTCCTGTACCTGCTCCTACTAATAAGCCCGCTCCCGGCAAGGCTATTGTTAATGTCCATTATGCTCTACGCAACCTTAATGGTGGCTGGAATGACACAGTAACTAATTTCAACAATTATGATTCCAATGGCTTTGCTGGCGTACCTTGCGGCAAGCATGATTATCTATGTGCTTGGGTTGACCACGGTACTCTCAAGTATCGGGTTCACACTCAACAGGACGGCTGGCTAGATTACGTATCACAAGGTAATCAGAATGACCTTGTTAACGGATGCGCTGGCATCGGTGGTCATGCAATTGATGGCGTTCGTATGTTCTATATTACTCCAAAGGGTGAAAGCTATAAGCAAGTATACTATCGTTCTCAGACTGTTGACCGTGAAGGTTGGCTAAATTCTGTGTGTGATGACGGTTCTACATATGGCGGAGATGATTTCGCTGGTATGTATGGTGAAGCTCTTGACCGTCTACAAGTTTGCATTTCTGATGCTAATCCTTTTTAACTAAATAAAATAAGGGGTATTCTCTTAATTGAGAATACCCCTCTTTTTTTATAGCTTTTTAGAAAGCCGATTCAGTTTTATTGATTTCAATATTTGCCGCACATCCAATACAAATAGCATCTGCGGTATCGCTATCTACTTCTTTTTCATAGTGCTCTTGGATAAAGTCAATGGCGGTTTGTTTTTGTTCTACTCTTTTTCTGCCCCATGACATACCATACTTATCTTTCAGCACCTTGCGCCAATGCGATGGAGATAGGCAATATAGATTTTTTTCGTGTTTCTCGCACCAAAAGAGAATCATGGCTTGAATATATGCTAATTTCTTGTATGTCTCTACATTGCCCATCTGTAATTGAATATCTTCATAGGCAACAGCGTCAAAATGATATGCCGCATATAATTTATCTAAATTCTCAAGAAACTGCGTTAATCTTTTACCAAGCTCTTGGTTTGACTTAATTTCAAAAATACCATACTTTATTAATTTATCATCATCGAAAATTGCTACGCCTGTTACTCGACTAGCTTGGTCGAGCGCTAAAAGACGCATTAAACATCAATCCCCGCGAAGTCAAGTTTATTTGCATATAGCTTAGCAAATAGAACGGTATTCGTTACAGCGCCTACGCCATTTGGAACTGGAGTGATATAATTAGCCAAATCTTTTAGATTGTCATAATCAACATCGCCGCATATACGTCCTTGCGGATCATAATTAATGCCAACGTCAATAATGTTCATGTCTTGTTGTACGTCTACATTACAATGGTTGAAATGCTTCGGTTGACCAATAGCAGATATAAGCACATCCTTATCATAGAAATTGTCTTTTCGGCTCTTGGTATGATAAAGTGTCACGGTGCAATCTTGCTGTAGAAGAAGTTCCGCAAGTGGTCGCCCGACTCGCATAGACCTACCGACAATGGCGACATTAAGACCTGCGAGATTATTGTCATATAGCGTTTGGATAATCTTGAGACAGGCTATGGCAGTGCATGGAGCCTTACGATATGCGATTGGGTCTTTGCTGCCATATAGATGCGCAGCAGATTTATTTGAAAGACCATCAATATCAAGTCGCATTGGAATCATATTATATAATGATTGAGTCGCTTCACCATAATTTGAGATAAGAATGATTCCATTTATATTCGGGTCTTGCGACCACTTACGAATTTGTAAGCTTGCATCTTGAGCTGTATTACATTCAGCTGAGATTGCTGTTGATTTATATTTTTCCGCATTTCGGTAAATGGAGCGGAGATATGACCCAGCTGCCACATCATTAGCTCGATAGATAACGCCAAGAGTGGGATTAAGCGTAGGATGTGGGTCAATAGCAACTGTCTCTAGCTTTTTAATGGTAGATTCAATTATCTTGTCCATATCCGCTCCTTAAATACCTGTGCTGCCGAACGAACCCCTTTTACTTGCCGTAAGATGTTCAACTGGAATAAAATCAATAGTAGGTTGCTTTTTCTGAATTCGGAACTGACAAATACGAGTACCTTTTGCAATAACTACTGGTCGTGTTGCATAAGCAGGAAACATCCAGAGGTCCGAGTCTGATGCAAAGGAATTATCAATTACGCCAATTGAATTTGTCTGTAAGATACCATATCGCTTAAAGGTAGAAGAACGAGGTGCTAGAATAGCTTCATATCCATCAGGCAGCTGACAAGCAAAACCAAGAGAGATAAGTTTAAATTCGCCGGGCTGCATTGAAACATCTTCTGCGATATATGTATCAATCCAATCTGACCCATCTTTTTGCTCTAGCGCAGGGGAATCAATGTATCGAATTTTAATAGTCTCTGAATTACTCAAAAATATCATCCTCACTATCATCGTAATTAGTAGAACGCATAGACTCTGCCGCATAGGGTAGTTCTACATCAAAAATAGGAATAGTAGGCTCTTTCATATCGTTAACTGTAAAGACTGCCTTGACAGCGTAAAAATTATCTACAACCTCTCCACGCTCCTTTACTAGCTTTTCAGAATAACTGAACGCAGATAGAGAATAACCATCCTGCGCGGCCTGCTTCTGTAGTTCTTCACGAAAAGCTACCACGTCTTCAATCGTTTCAACACGATACTCGGCAGTATTCTTGATAACATAATGGCGCATAATTAAATACCTTCCTCAATAACAGGTAGAGTCGTAAGACCCTTAATTTTACTTACTACTTCTGGAATATAACTCTTAGGACCAAGAACATAGATTTCTTGAATACCATATTCTTTTTCTAGATACGGCGTAAGATTTTCTTCAAATTCAGGGAACCAACACATCTTTTGTGAATCGACCTGCTCTGTGTCACCTTGTACCATAAACTTAATAGCTGATGCGGGAAAAGCCGCCACGATTAACTTATTCATTATTCTACCTCAATTACAAAATCTTCTGCTTCAAATAGCATAAACATATAAACATTATCAGTCTTATATTCTTTAACCCAAATCTGATAAGTATCTTCGGCGTGCTGATATTCAATGTCGAGAATGCGTCCACGGAACGCAAGGCACTCTTTGAGTTCTTGAATCATCTTATCATAATTTGGGTTTTTAAGATTGAAGGTAGTGTAATAATGAAGCTCATTATTAAGTAGCATATAGTAATGCTTTTTATGATGCGTTGAAAGCCATGCCCCTACATTGACGAACATTGCATTTACTTCATCCTGTGAAGGTGGCGTAATCTTAGCATACATTTTTTTGCTAATTTCGTAATTATTAATAGTAGTGTCCAAGTTGCTTCTTCCTTTCTTCCTTATTTGTAATTATATTATATCATAATACTTTACAAAAGTCAATAAAAAAAATGAGGGATAGAACAAAATCTATCCCTCAACTTTAAATATCCAAAAGCACAATGTCATTTGCCGCATATGTCTTTTGGAGGTCAATTACTCGTTGATTAGAGCTACCTTTAAAGGTAAGCGTTAAATCTTTTTTCTCTTGGATAAATGGGCCATCTACTAGAACATCGGCGAGTCGCAAAATAGGTTCTAGATAATAATCGTCTTTATTCTTTTTGATTCTCTCTTGGAGTTGTTCATAGGTGTACCCAGTATAAATCCAAATCTTAATATCAGGACGTAAGACCTTAATATTTTCGATAAGGGCTAATAGCTCTTTTAAGTTAATTGTCTCTAATGGTTCCCCACCTAGAATTGAAAATCTTTCTACCCATTTTGGCTGGATAGTCTTTAAGATTTTATTCTTAGCACTATTGGTATATTCGTTGCCGCTATTGTAATCCCATAGTTCTTGGTTGTGACAGTTCTTACAATGGAAATGACAACCAGATAAAAAGACGCTAGCGCCAATGCCAATGCCGTTGCTAATATCCATTGACCTTATTTGAAAATATCTCATTCTTCACCAATCTCATGGTCATCAATATGCTTATAACGAGAAGCAATCTCTTGAGTCTTGCCATCGTTCCAGAAGTTGACTCCCACGTATCCGCAAGTACGTGCAGCAACGTCCATCCTGTCTGTATCTGTATTACCGCAGTTAGAGCACTCCCACCATGTATTCCCATCTTTGTCTTTATGTACATCAATGGTCTGTGATTCGCCGCATACGTGACAATAAGAGGTCTTTGTATTAATCTCACAGTACATGATGTTGTTATAAATACATTCTAGGATTGGATACAAAACGGAGATATTCTGAGATACGTCTGAACTCTCTACGTAACTGAGACAGCCCCCTACGGAATACTTCTGGAATTCGCCCTCAAGTTCAATCTTGGAGAATGGGTCGATTGGCTGAGAACTAGGAATGTGATAAGAATTCTCAAAATACTTTTTATTCCCAAACAGCTTCTTGAACTGGTCTGGATAACGTTCTTTAGTCTTAGTCGCAAACTTGTAACACAATGATTCTGCTGGGGACGCATAAAGTGAATACCCAACGTTCTCTGCTTGCTTCCATTCTTCACACTTATTGGTCAAAAACTTGAGAATTTGTAACATCAGTTCTTGTCCATTCTTGGTGAAATTGTCTTCTCCAATAAGAATTTTAACGGCTTCGTTTCCACCATTATATCCAAGAGAAACTGTAGCATATCCATTGTGAACTAGTTTGTCTAAAGTGTCATCTGGGTCTAGTCTAGCTAAAGCACCATCTACCCATAGGATTGGAGCTACGCCAGCTTTAGTCTTTGAAAGTCTATCAACACGAACTTTTAAACCAGCATGACAGATTTCAGCTCGTTCATCCAATAGTCTAAAAAAGATTTCAAGAAGATGCTCTTGTGATTTATCTGCGTCATATTTAAGTTCTTCTTGTGCCGCAAAAGCTGTATCGGGAAGATTCAAACTAGAAACTCCGCAATTAAATCGACCGTAATATTTTGGTTTACCATCTTCGTCTAAATATGGAGACAGGAAACTTCTACACATGTTATCGGCAGTCACCTGCCGCACTGACTATATCATCTATCCTATTGAATAGTCTTCTTACTTCGAGATAATTGTTATCTCTACTTCCTTTCGGAATAGTCGATACGCATTTAATTAGTTCGGACTCAACTTAAATCTAAGTCCTATCCGAATTCAAAAGATTTTACATGGGCTATAGTTTACGCTTACCCATGCAAGGGAAACAATGACCTTCGCCATTTGTATCTACCTTGATTTGTTTCATTACCTTTTCACTAATATAATCAGGAGTTAGGCGCTTGGCAGAACATTCAACTGCTTTTTTAGTTACATCCCAATATTTAGTTCCGGGTTTATAATTATCTTCTTCAAGAACATATAATAGCTTTGGAAAAGCCTGTGTAACATATACACCTTGACGATTCGGCATACCTTTTTCTCGTTGCTTTAAAAACTCTTCAATAAGCAGAATTAGTTCTTTCTTATATTCTTCTGTCTCGCCGATATACATGAACAGAGAGCAAAATGGTGCCTGACCATTTAATGTAAATAGCGTTGAAATTTGATAATTAAAAGTCTGCACAGAATCAGCAATTTCTTTCTTCAAATCTGCAAATGCAAACTTTTCTTTTAATTCATCTGAAATATCTTCATCTTTATATTTGTTTTTAAAGATATTGTAGCTATCACGAACGAAAGGTGCTAAATGAGTTAATGTAATAGATTCTCCACCATAAGAATTGGCCGCAACGCTAGCCATAATTTGTGTTGTTACTGTCATAGCTGTTAAAAGACGATGCGGTTTGTTGATACGCACATTGTTAATGACTGTGCCATTTTGCAGCATGTCTTCTAGATTGATAAGGTCACAATTATGAAGAGTTGATTGTGCCATATAATCCATATCGTGTTGATGGCAAATACCAGCGTCGTGAGCTTCAATTACTTTCTTAGGGAAAATATAATTACGAGCAATATCTGTGCTTGTAATGCCAGCAAGATAGTCTCGTTGCACAGTAACGAGCTTAGCGTTTTTATTGCTATTCTCTGTTGCCCAGTAACTTTCTGGGTCATTCTTAATCATATCAAGAATTTCAGCATCATTGTGTTTCTGACGTGCAATCTGATGCTCATAACGATAAATCATATATGACTTTGCAACATGCGGATAATCGCCCATGAGTAGTTCTTCAACAGCATCCTGAATCTCTTCGACTGTCATACCGTCATGATAATACTCAGCTTTTTCAAAATCATGTGCAATATCTTTTGCAACCTCATGACAAAACGTCAATGTCCATCCAAGAGTACCAGAAACATCACATGCCGCACGAAATACCGCATTTTCAATTTTAGAAATATCAAACTCTACTTTATTTCCATTTCGTTTTGTAATATATTTAGTCAATATTTTTCTCCTTCTTCTCTTGGTGAATTACTTTCAACATATCTTCTACATTGTCCAAAAGAGGGTAACGAGTTTCAGACGTAGAATTCGCCGCAAACTCACGATTGACCATATCAACATACATCGTGGAACTACCTTCATCGCCCATATAGAACATATCCCATTTATCTTGCGGCACAAGGTTCTTTACATCAAGCTGCTTTAATGCAAGATTGTCAAATGAAATGCTATCAAACCACTTTTCTTTTATCATATATGGCAAAAGGTGTTTAAGATTCATGATACTGTAATCAATGTGCTGGTGAGATTCTTGGTAGGCTTGAATTCCACGACCGAATTTCTTATATCCAAGAATAAGAATCTTTAAGCCATTGTCATAAAGGAACTCATAATTTCTTTCCTTGGTGATACCTGCGATAGTATGAATGACCGCATTAGGAAAGCTGCGGAGCATGGGCAGGAAATTCTTATCAGGATGATGGAAAGAAATGCCTAAACCATAAATTAGCTTTTCATCTGTCAACTGCTTGAGAAACTTATGCTGTTGCATGAAATGAATCTGGTTTACAGTTACAGACGGGATTAGCTTTAGTTCCTTACACTTCTTTAGAAAAGGCACAAGGTCAGGATGTTCTAGAACGTTTCCACCACCCAAGGCTAATTGAGTATAAGGATGTAGCTTGTCAATAAAGCTATCTGATAAGATGTCTCCGTGTTGTCCATGTTTTATTGATTTCTCGTGACAATAGCGACAGTTCAATGAGCAACAATTGGTAATTTTGATGTCCATTGAGTCAGGAAAAGACGGGACTAATTTATCGTCTTTGCTGTATCGAATCATAGTCCCGTCTGCAAGAGATAACGTAACTGTATAGTTACCATTATTGTAAGAAACGCAATTTGAAGGACGAGGGTCAAAGCCTTGAGCCATCATATTCCAATCTTTATCCATCATATCCAAACGCTCCAAACGCTACCATTTCGTCACCAGAAGGAGAAGTAAAAGTTTCACTATATGTTTCAAGGTCGCCATTACGCACATAGAAATCATCTGTTGTATATGCTTCAAGCGAACTACGCTCAGTGTCCCAGTAGCTATCTCTCCAACTATTGTAATCTGGACGCTCATTGAGAACCTTGTCAATATCAAGCACCTTAGCGAACTTATCTCCTGCGTTAATGCGCTCCTGCTGCTCTTCATTGTACTTTTCCGCAAGCTCTTCTAGCTCTTCTGGAGTGACAAAATTCTTATTTGTATATAACTTGTGCCAATCATTATCAAGCCAAAATACCTCGCCATGTTTCCACTTGTCAAAATCGTCTTTTGAGCAGATAGTTAACGTATGTGTTGAGCTTGAATTAGTTTCAAACACTCCTTGTCGTATTTGAAAATCATTTTATCCTCTTTCTACTATATAAAAATTGGTTAATAAACTTTCTAAACTTATGCCCATGCGTTTATTTGGATAAATGTTTACGTTTTAGCTGTGAAACTGCATGAATTAATTCATCAGTATTCATAATACTGGATACGAAATCTGTGCGGCTACATCGATAGCGAAGCACATGTTCATACGAACCATATCCAAAGCAATCATCATATACTTCACTGAAATCTTTCCAGTCTGCGAATGCTCGTCTAATGAATTCCCATTTGAAAGTATGCTCTCGGTTAATAGAACGCTTGAGCCGCACAAGTAAAGGAACTTTCAGATAAAAGCATTCGCATTGTAATGCCCAAGGACAAAGTAGTTCGAGCTTTGTCATACCAACAGGATTAAGGACACAGATATTTATACAATCATCATCGAATGAATTGATTGCAGTGCCATATCGCCACCCACGAAACTCAGTATGCTCGATAAACTTATTATCGTATTGCATTTCAACAAAAGTTTCCAAGTCAACAAAATGATAATCAACACCATCAACTTCTCCTTCTCTTGGAGGACGTGTCGTATAAGAAATAATATTTTTAACTGGAACACCTTGTTCTTTGTAACGTTCAGCAAGTTGTTTAGCAATAGTTGTATTATGAGTAACAATAAAATCTTGTGTTAAATATAAATGTTCTTCATTATCCACATATATGCAAACCATTTGCTTTTTCTTGTTTGTTTTTTGTATATCTACAATATATTCATAATTATAATGATACCTATTTTTTTTGGTATTAAAGTTGTGTTCTACAGTTTCTTTTTTTCTTTTTAAATAAAAACATTTTAATTTATTCTGATAATCGCATAAAATCCCAATATCATAGCATACTCCTGTAGTATATTTTGGCCTTTTATCAATAGAAATTTTTCCAGTTTGTAAGCCCAATGACCAACACAATTCACGTACATCAAGCACTAATTGATAAGAGCACGATGTAAATCTAATGCTTCCGTCTTTACCTATAGACCCATCTGTGTCTAATAATCCTTGCAACAATTCCCATCTTTGCTGAATATCTCCAAATTTATATTCATTTGGTATTTTTTTATCATAACTTTTGACGCATATATCATCAATATATTTTTCAAAAATATCTTTAGTTTTAATATTTATGCTTCTTGCATCTGTATATATAGATGGTTTCATTTCATGCAAATTTTCATTGCTTTGAAATTTCCATGAATAACTTTTTTCTCCAAAAGACTTAGGGTACGCACTGTATGGCAATAAGTCGTTAACGTGTTGAACAATTTCTATATCATTTGATGATAAAGTTAGCCAGTCCATTGTGCAACATCCATCACCTAAAAAGGCTCCAACAATATAAGGATGAACAGAAAAATCTTTCGTTGGGTATTCAACTGGCTTATTCATAGGAATTTTATGTTTTGGAATTCCGTTTTTTGTCAAAATTCCCATAGATAACATCTTTTTCACTGTTTTTTGATTATAGTGACCTTTTGAAGTTGCGGTTGTCCAAATATGCTCTTCATGGCAATAGCTTTTTCTTCCGTCTGAAAAAGTTATTTCATATTCATCTTGTTCTCCTTGGTCAAACACACCTAAAACCGTTGTTGGTTTTCCACATCTGTCAAAAACCTTATCTCCAATTTTTAAATCTCCAAGTTTTTTATATCCCGATGGAGTCGGGATGATAGTTTCTATCGGCTGTGCTTTGCCACTCGCACTCTTACCGCAAATTCCAATTACAATTGGTTTCATTAAACCTCCAAAAATATAGGAGCAAACCTTTTCTTTTCTGTTTACTCCTATATTATAACATAACTCTATTTAATTGTCAACATTTTCGCCATAACGGTTATTAGTCATTTCTATGGTGCCATCTTTATTCACTTTCGTGATTTTATATAATTGATGCGAGTTGGTTTTCTTATATTTCTTTGCTCTAAACATATCGCCATTGCGGTAGCCATTAACTACAATTAGTGTTCCTTTTTGAAACCATCCTTGTTCCATAATCTTATTTTCGCCATTTACGTTTTCACTTACACGACGATTATATTTTGCAAAATAATCTAATGCAAACTTAACAGTTACAACACCAGAATCAGTTGTAAGAATATCGACCTGTCCTTTTGTATTGTTCTTGCCGACTACTGTACCCATAATTCTATAGGTCTTAGGAATTTTAATCTCTTTATCGCCACGCTTAAATACATAATCAGTAGGAGGAGTTGTCGGCAGACTATTATATGATACTATATCATAAATAGATTTATCAACATTTGATAATTCGTGTTTATGATAATAATATCCAAGAGCATCCATTTCCCAAGTTGAATATGTACCTGCCGCATATGTATTCCATTGCTCTAAGAATAACTTTCTATTCAACTTCTGTAATAACATTTCTTTGTTCTCTTGTATATAGTTTTTTGCGGCGAGCATTACTTTATCATATTCTTTCTTCCAAGTCTTTTTATTTAGACATATAGAATTATTTTTTATATATAGATTATCAGTATCGAAATATTTATTATAAAACTTATAGTGTATATCTGATTTGCTTAAATCAAATTCTTCTGCTGTATATTTGCATTGTTTTTTCATTGTTTTATCGAAATTAAATACTTGTTTTTGGAATTTTAGTTCTTTTGGAATGAGTTTATAATCAATTAAAGATTTAAAGTTTTGCATTGTAATACGCTTTTTAGGATTACTTACAATCTCAATATATTGTTTCATAATATGCTCGCGGCTATCGAAAGAATCAAAAGCGCCACCTTTAATAAGAGCTAGAACTGTAGTCTTATTCTCATTATTTTTATCTAAGAAATCTTGGAATGAATTGTATGGACGATTTGCAATAATTCTTGAAACAACTTCGCCGCCAACTCCGTTTAAAGATTTCATTCCATATAGGATAGCGTTGTCTTCCTCGTCTGGTTCAAACAGATAACCAGACTTGTTAATATTTACTGGCTTTACTGTAACTCCATTATTAATCATATTACCAATTGCTTTAGCAATTTTACCATAATTAGACGCGGCATCTTCATCAAGACCAGCATCAACTCGAAGACAAGCTGTATTCCAATATACGACAGGAAAATAGGTAGCTAAATAGACCGTTTGAAGACCAATATAGGAATAAGCCAAAGAATGGATTCGAGAAAATGAGTAGCCCATCTGTGGTTTAATAGCAGTCTCCCAAATGTACTTACCAAGATTCTCATTTGGAGCACCTTGTAACACCATTTTTCTCAGCTCAGGAATCTTGTCCATCTTCTTTTTTGCACAAACTTTTCTTGCAAAATTCGACTCAGATAAAGAAAAGCCGCAGACTTCCATTAAGATTATCATCATATCTTCCTGCTGAGCAGGTGCTGCATATGTTGGTAGGTAATACTTCTCTAGACTCTTTTGTTCTTCCTTTGAAAGACACCATCTATCCATTTCCGCATACCATTGCGACATATCATCTTTCATGCGTTTATATCGTTCTGTTGGTGTTTCATCACCTTGTTCACTAGCCATGAGACGCATGATAGAATTGCAGTTCGCCATTTCAAGGGGTGTGTGCGGCTTTAATAGCTTAATGGTTTGGCCACCTACCTGTGTATCAAATTGGAAGAACTTCAAGACCTTGCCAGAGACAGCTGCTTTCCACAGTTTTTCATCATGTAACGGTAATACAGTAGGATGCAGATATTTATCATACATTTGACGAAGTGTTAGACCAGATTCAATCTTGCCATTCTCCTGTAAAAGATTAAGGCACTGAGTAATTACATCCTGCACTTCCGTCACAAGGAAATCGAGCTTCACATCACCGCAATACTCCGCATTCGCTAGAGAATACTGCGTAATAATAGCACCATTTTTAGCTTTCATAAAGCACGCCGTCTGGTATGGGTCTTCTCCATAAAAGTTAACGCCAGAAGCATGAATAGCTCGTTGCGTAACAAGGCCGCAGATATTCAATAAGATTTCTTGTAGACGAGGGAATTTGTTTACCTCTTGGACAAAAGTTTTATTAGGCTTGCGTTTTTTCTCTTCGTTTCCAAAAAAACAATCAGATAAAGGCCAGACAAAGCCACGTTCAGAAGGAATTAGAGACGATAGGTATTCTGCTTCATCTAGTTCAATCCCATTTGGATATTTTTCTGAACGGTATCCTCGACAAGCAATCTTTACTGCTGCCTTAGATGTAACAGTACCATACGTACAAACTTGAACACATCCTAATTGACCACGTTCTTCCCTGATTTTCTCAAAGACTAGTTCACGTTTAGACGGTGCCAAATCTATATCAATATCGCCTAGCTCGATACGTTCCTTGTTAGAATATCTCCAATAAGGCAAGTCATTGACAACTGGGTCTAGCTGTGTAACGCCTAAAAGCCAGTGGTTAAGACCAGAACAAGCTGACCCTCGACCAGCACCGACCGTTGAGCCGCATTCCCAAAAGAGATTAATGTAATGCTGTAAGAAGATAGGATAAGCAAACATACAAGTCTCAAGTTTATCGCCAATGACTTTGTTGATGTCTGCTTCTTCTTCTAATCTTGCAAGATATGTCTCGTTATTTAATCCTTTTTTGTTTAATTCGTTTTGGCAATAATTTATCCAATAACGTTCTTGCGGATTGTCGGAGTGCATAAGATAATCTAGCGTAGGATATTTATCTACATCATAGAAATGATGATTCTTTTCTTCTTTTGGATAAGAAGGAACTTCTACTTGCGGCACTTGCTGTTTATGATATAAAGTATAATACTGGCATTTGTCAAGAATCTTCATTGAGTTGGCGCATAGCTCTTCATAATCAAGACCTGTGCCGTCAAGATTTTCTATAATTTCTTTTTCAGACTGTAGATAACAATACTCATAAAACGAATCTACTTCACGCTCTCCACCTTTGGAATTGAGAAAAGCCTTGTGTACGTATCTATCTTCTTTTTTAAGATAGTGAGTATCGCATCCTATTACTATTGGAAGATTAAACACTTTGGATAAAGAATTCATTCTAGAGTTGACAGCAAATTGTTCTTCGCTGCGACCAGGAGCTACTTCTAAAGAGAAATAATCTTTACCAAAGATTGATACACACCATTTGATAAAAGTTACAATGTTTTTATGATATACTTTAACTTGTGCGGCGTCTCCTTGCTTTTCAGCTTGAATCATAAGATTAAGGTTATGATTGACTTCTCCCGCTAGGCAAGCACAGCTACCGTGTAGATGACCTTTTCCATATTTTTCGACAATGGCCGCTAGGTCTGACTTTAGAGTTGGAACGCGCTCCATACCTCGGTCAAAATAACTATTAATCCAAGCGGTAGAAGATAACTCGCGTAGCATCTTATGCCCTGTAGCATCTAAAGCCAAGAGGACAAAGTGATAGTAATATTGACCCGAATCTCGTGTCTCAGTAAGATAAATCTCATTGCCGCGAACGATTTTAAAATTAGGATATTTATCCTTATATTCCTCTTGGATTCGGTCAATCTCTACGTGTCCACCTAATGCTTCGTGGTCGGTGATTGCGATTCCCGCAAGACCTAATTCTATAGCTCTATCAATTAGTTCTTTTGGTTTGACAGTAGAATCAATAAGTCGTAAATTGGTTAAGAATAGTGCGTGTGATTATGAATATCAAATCGCGGCACTGTCATTGGCATCACCGTCCTTAATTTGACTCTCAAATGGTTTTAATATATCTAGAATATATTGTTCATCTATTTTATCGTATTCAGTATATGGAATACGTATTAGATTGATATTATTGTCTTCACAAAACTTATTTTTAATTGAATCTCTATATTTTACATCTTTAAAATGTTCTTCTGTGTTCCAGCCAGAATTAGTATAATAATAATGCTGCACTCCATCATATTCAATACATAAATTATATTTTGATAAATAAAAATCAAATTTTAAATGTCTATTTGTTTTTGGATTTATACAATTAGAAAAACTATATTGGGTTGCAAAGTTAATATTCAGCTTTTGCAAAATTGATTGTACTTTTTGTTCTCCTTTTGATAATAAACATCCACAAGAAAATGTCGAATAAAAATGACCAGTATCAACATAACAGATATTACCACAGTCACAAATACATTTCCAAACAAGGTTAGTTCTTCGACGCTGTTCAGTCTGACTTAACGCAACTAATTTTCCAGAACGTTTTCCAGTTAAATCATTCCTGATATGGTTATTACAACGCTTTCTTCCACCTTGGATAAGCTCATTAGATGAAACCTTAATTATTTGACCACAATCGCATAAACATTCCCATACTATATGTCTATCTTTTCTTTCTTCGATTTTAGATATTACGGTTAATTCTCCAAAACGCTGTCCTAACAAATTGTGATAGTTAACATTTGTAGTACAACCGCAAGATATTACTCTCTCTTCTTTTAAGTCTGACGCAGAAGCGTAAAAGATTTTTCCACAATTACATGAACATTTCCATAGCCAACGATTGCGACAATCTTTATTTTGAGTAATACAAATTGGAGTGACCATATTAAAATGCTGTCCAGTAATATCTTCTACCCAAGTACCGTTACAGGTCTGAATTTTCCCTGGCATTCCAGCTTCTTTATTCATTTTTGACACCCATTTGCGGACAGTGTTTGTTCCACAATGTAAATCATCTGCAATTTGTTGATACGTTTTTTCAGGGTGTTGTTTTTTTTGTATTCTAAAATTAAATCTTTTTTACAGCGCTGTTCATTATTCAGATTTTTTGTCATTATTGTCATTTTGTTTCCGCTTTGCCTTTTTTCTCTTTTTCGCAGCGGACTTTCCTTTTTCCTTAACCCAAGTCACTTTAGATTCATCATGAGTCTCTTTCCAGCTTAGATATTCGTCATAACACATACAGTCTACTAACTCAGGAATTCCACATTGAATCTCTTTTTTCATAAAACTACCAGAAAGTCTTCCAGTCATTTCATCTGGTAATTTATTGCCAGTCTTATTTTCGTATAAACGATTCCATTGATACCTAGCCATTTTTCTAGTAAACATAGGGACATCTGTGGTAAAGCCGCATTCTTTATTAAAACAAATTGAATACCAACGGTTTTTACGTTTAAAATTATTAACTTGCTTGCCGTTACACACAGGACATGGGGCCATTCGCATAATCTATGCTACTCCTTTCTATTGGATTTCTTTATAAATATATTATAACACAAAAAAGCCCTCTAGTCAATAAAAACTAGAGGACTTTCTATTTAATTACATTGTACCAAAATCAGGATGTTTATCCATCCACTCTCGGTCTGCTTTAATCCTATCTTCATCTACAGGCTTAATATCACTTGGCTGCTGATTGATAATATCTGACATATAGTTTTCAGTCATTTCCCAATCACTATAAATATCAATCTTGTCGAACTTTTCACGAATAAGAGCATCCATAATAATATCATAACGCGATGCCTTGTGTGCAAGATTCCTAAGCTCTGCTTCTTCAATTTGAAGTTTCATTTAAAATACCCATTCCTCTTCATAGTTTTCTAATTCAAAGTCATCAATTAGAATTTGCGGCGTAACATTCCCCATCCATTCATTTTTGGAGCACGTTCCTACAATGGTTAGCTTCTTTTCACCACTTGTCCATTCTTCAAATTCTTCTCTAGAAGATTTGAATTTCATAATATCAACGCCAGAAGGTAGAGAAATTTTAATGGTAGGATGCCCTTTTGCTTCACCTAGAAGCTGGACATTAACATTGTCTAATGCAATATCTTCTACCACAACTTTAGATTCTGGAATGCCTTGGCCATAGATGTTAAGCTCCGCAATATCAAGAACATATTTAGGGTTGATTCTATCGTAATTCCAAACATAATCAACGAGATAGACAGGCTTAAAATCGACACCTTTGTATTGCTTATTGGTCTTGTCTAAGAACTCATAAAAGTTTTCTAAAGGCAAGGACAAGCCAAATGCAGACCCATGCCCGGAAGCATAATCTACAACACCAGTATCTTCACAAAGACTACGCATATCTTCAACAGGACAATAAGAATAATTACGAGCAGACCCTTTTAGATGCACGCCGTCTTCCTCTTCGACTTCCTGCAAGACTAATGTAGGATGCTGGTATTTGGCTTGGATTTTATTTGCGATTAATCCCAAGATTCCTGGCTCAGCATCGTCTTTGCCGCATACACAAGTAATGATAGCATTATCAGTTAGCTTCTTAGACTGAATCTGATACTCAAAGAACTCCATAGCTTCATCTTGTAACTTAGTCTGTCTGCGTTTAACTCGTTCAATAACGGTAATGGCTTCTTGCCAAAGCGGGACTTCTTTACCCTTTTCACCTCTCTTGGACGATGGAATCATTGTATCACACTTGTAATCCAATAGAGCATTGATAAGAAGACGTTTCTCTACCATTTCACCAGTTCTACAACATGCGTTGATATAAGGAACCACATAAAAGCTAGAACTAAGATAGTTAAGACCATTCATCTTATTTAAAGAAAACTCTTGCTTGTCTACGAACGCTTTAAAGAACTTGTTCTTGACATTATTGTAACCAATATTGACAAGTGCTCTCACTTCTTTCTCTCGATAAGACATCATATCTCCGCAAAGACCAAGAGCGCACAAGTCAACCAAGTCATTCGCATAATCAAAGTTACATATTTCATCTATCTGGCGACAAAGCTGCCACGTAACGCCTGCTCCGCAAAAGTTCTTATTAGGATAATCGTCTAATTGATTATTTACTACAATAGCATCATCAGAATATTTCTCGCAATGGTGGTGGTCAGCGATTACAATATCTACGCCATTGTCATGCAAATATTTAAGATATTCATAATCATTACTTGCCGCATCTGGAATAATAAGAAGACTAGTAGTCTCTATAATATTGTCTAAATCAATGTCTGCTAATCCATGTGTTTTCCCTTCGTGAATAATAAGTTTAGGCTCTTTACCGCATATGCGGTTAATATAGTTTGCAACTATTGATGCAGATGTACATCCATCGCACGTATTTTACCCTGCATTTCTGCATATTTATCATATTTCCTTTTGAGATAAACAGATGCATCTTTATAAATAATATCTAAGCACATCGGAACGTTTTGCCAGCCAGATACGTGTAATTGCCAATTATTATTGTTGCGCTCTGGAAAACGTTGACTGAGTTTATAATTAAGCCCAAAAAAGTCTTGAATAGAATTTAACAGCTCTTTTGTTCCGCAAAGGCTCCATCCAATGCGATTATTTATATCAATACTGATAGAGCCATCACCATCGCTATATCCTCGAATAAAATGTGGGACTAATTCTTGTTGAAGCTCAGGCATTTTTGTAATAAAGGTTTTATTTTCGACTATACCATGAGATTTTAAAGCATCAACCGTTCTCTGTGAAGTTAAAAGAATACGGCCAAAGTCTGTATCTGTTTTGAAAGAGCTGCTACTACTATTTTTGTAAATATTAACTGGATTATCTGCTTTTAAATCTTCTTTGAAATAGTCAAATAATTCAATATCCTTTACACTAATAGTAAAGCCAAAAGACTGACTTTGATTTGCACGCTTACCTTTACGCTTTGAAAGAATATATCCATCAGCCATTAAAAATCCTAACCAATAGGCTTTATGTTCGGTATCTATTACGTCAAAATATGATTCATCAAAATTGTACTTATTCTTTCTTTTCTTGACAGTCCACGAATTATTTGCTTTTCTGCGCCACAGAGCGTCTTTTGAAATATCATATTCTTTACTAATTTCAGCAATTGGAACATTGTTATCAATTTTTTCTTTAATTTCATCTAATTCTACTTGAGTTAATTTCTTTTGACGTTGAGTTTTTACAGCGCTCCAATTATTACTTTTAATTCGTTTACTAATAGAATCACGAGAGAGGTTATATTCTTTTGCAATTTTACTTGCTGACCATCCTTGGTCAACTAATTGTTTAATATAATCAAGTTGCTCTTGAGTATATTTTGTATTGGGCTTTCTATTTTCAAAAGGGTTATAAGGGACTAGACTATCCATTGTCACAAGACCTCCTATTATAGTCGTTGAACGTTTCCCCCACAAGGGCTGGACTTCGCTGCGGATTGTCCAATATTTTCATATTTTTACCATACCATTGACATTACTCGTTGCCACCCTAATATTGCTACAGAGCTTGGTAATGAAAATCTCTAAGGAGTTTCCCGCAATTTAAAGAGTTTTATTTTAAGACTGAAACTGTTTTAGTTAATCACAGTCTTGAAGAATAGTAATCTTAGAACTTATCCACATACAATGATTGATAATCATTACAGCTGCTTCTTTAATGTTCTTTAACAGATGAAAATCATTTATGTCATTCCAGTAGGCATTAAGCCAATTAGCTTGTTCTTCTACTGGAATATCTCTATTATATAAAATTTGTTGTCGAGGTGTCAAGCTATCTAATGTTGGCTTATATAATTTATAATCTATCTTCATCAGCTCCTTCTTTTATATTCATCAAATTTATCACGAAGAATCTCAAAAGGATAAAATATAATATCTACCCATTTGTCTATAATGATATAGGCCGCAATAATACCAAGGCATAAAAGAATCGGTGACAGAAGCACAAGTATCAAAACTATAATTTGTCCAATTGTAACACCCATTATAGCATAATCCTATTCTTAAATAGATACATAAATACATCTTTACCTTGGTCTAATGGACTTGCCTTATATCCTAGAATATTCTCTCTATCGAAAACTACAGACATATTCATATATGGTTTATATTTGTTACCAATCTTAGCAATCTTTTCTTCGACCTTTAGACTTTCATCTGAACCGTATTCATTAAAGTCATGGTCAAATGCGATAACAATTTCTTTGCACCCGGCATCTTTAAGAAGTTTGAATTGATATTTAGACAAGGAACTGCCGCATGTTGCGACACAGATATTATTGCCTGTACCATAATAGGACATATATGCCAGAACGCTCTTTTCACTTTCAGTCACAATGGCAGTCTGTATTTCTCCGATTCTTTCCTTAGCCCAATTCAGACCGTATAAGTTAAAGCCAAGAGCATGATTATAAAGTTGACCATGAACTCGCCAAGGTTTGTATTTTCCTTTTTTCTCTTGCTCTTGGATAATAGTTCTTTGTCGAATACCTACGCACCTATCATTCTGGTCGAAGTGCGGGATAAGGATATTGCCGCCAAGAGGGTCATAATGAATTTGCGCAAAATCGCACACCTCTTTTGAGATGTTATACCAAGAGGAAATAATAGGTTGAGGATAATGCTGAATAATAGATATATCATATTCTGGCAACTCAATGGTATTATCATTGACAGTTACATCTTTTTGCTCTTTATATCTATTGAATATTTTCCAGTCTTCTTGACTATCTTTTAAATCAATATCATTATCTAAATCAATTTGAAGATTTAAGAAATTAACCACAAAATAGATTGCGGAATTTAAATCTACATTCTTAACTTTCTCAACAAGTTCAAAAATATCGAATGCGCCGCACTCAGTATAGCAATTAAACATGCTATTCTCAAAATAATAATATAACTTCTTTGAACCTTCACCGATGCCATTATGACAGATTGTGCGGGAAATGATATAATCAGAATACATTTCTGGTTCTGCGCCAAAGTATTCTAGAATATCATATACATTTTCTGGCTCAATTGATTCTTTTACCTTTGCTTTATCATATCCCAATTCCCGCACCTCCTATTCTTTCTTTTTTTGGAAAATTTCATCTTTATCTATTGGTTTAAAAGAGAAATCAGTTACAAATAAAGTCTTATATCGACAAGTACCTTTATTTGCGCGCATCCAACAAATAACACGATTGAATTTTCCTCGTCGATTCTTATATACGCTTCTTTTTACATTTGGTGGACACATTCCGGGATGCTGTGCCAAAACGCCTTCAATATCTTGAATATCTTCATCTGTACAATCAACCATGATTTCACCATAGTCGATTCGGTTTGCAATTGATTTTGCGCCAGCCAGCATGTTCTGGTCTAGAATTTTCTCTTGCCGATAGCTACCATTAATTTGAGTGCTTGACAAGAGAAAGATATTATTTTCGACAGCTATTTCTTTAAGTTTAGATGACATAAGGAATAGAATCTGGTCCTCGCGTACTTTCATTCCAGTCCCATGTGAGATTTCTTCAATCATCTTAATAGATGAAGTTAAATAGTCAAAGACAACACACTGAAAAGTTAGGTAATCTGTATTGCCTTGTTCATCTACTCGTGGATATTTGTATTTGCGCATATTGCGTTTGATACAATTCTCAACATCTTTCATGCCATAGTTAGGAAGATATTCCATACGAAGTGGCGCTTCTTCTAGAATCTTTACAGCTCTCTTTAATCGCTCTTCCTCTTCAAAAGTAAGCAAGTCCATTTCAACGATATGGTCTTCTGGAATATTACCGATAAAAGCCAACGCCATAGTTGTTAACTCTTCAATATCTAGCTCTACTGAAATATATAAAGTAGGTACTCGATTATATAAACGCTCCCATTTACCTTCATCTGAATAATATTCAGAACATGAAAAGAAACAAGCATCTGCGACACCAGTTCTTGATTTGCCAACTCCAGTAGCTGCACTTCTTAGATAAAAGCGGCCAGGTCGTGCGCCCATAGCGATTGCATCTTCATATAAATCATACATTGCCCAACCACGAGCAGGATGCTGTGCTAATTCATCTACAATCTTTTGGACATTATCACCAATAGCAACAGAGTCATTATCGTTATTGTCTACATATAAATCCCTGATAAAATAAAATTTACCTTCTACATCATCTGCTAATTGCTCTAATGTCGTGCCGTCAAGGTACTCGTCTTGCGCCTGCTTCTTTGCAGAATCTAAGATATTATCAGGGTCATAAATATCAGATACATCTACACCAACATCATCATATGCGCGAAGTAGAGACATCTTTTTTAAACGATTATAATAATACTCGAAAGCATCTAGGTGAGCATTTGCATGAGTTTCAAACATCCACTCTCGACCTTTATTAGCTTTATAGACAGCATATGCTTTCGGCTTATCTTTAAGATAATTTTCAATCTCTCGTGCAAGATGGTCGGTTACACCTGCATTATATAGACTATACAATGCACCAAATACTACCTTATGTAAGTCATTGCAAAAGTCGTGCTCTGAAAAGAAGTATTGTCCATCTGCTGCTAAATATTCAGGTTTCCGCATACAACATCCAATTACCTGTAATGCAGCTACAGAATCATAGTATTTACTAATCAAATATCCTCCCTTCTATTCTAAGTTGAAACGTGGCTTTTTCCTATAGATATTTACATCCCTTGGCCGCACAAATACACGGTGTTCATCTGTAATATCTGTATTTACTTGTTCTTCACTCTGTGCGGTTCTAATCTCTTCCAATCGCTTGAAATAGTTTTCCGCTTCGATATAAATTGATTTGACAATCCATATGCCGCCATTCGACCTACTTGGGTCATTATGCTTTATTTCATACCAATACTTTAAAGTCTTAGCCATCTGCTCATATGTAACGCCAGCTTGAATGAGTTGCCCCATGTTCAGGGCAATTTTCTGATAATCTGCATATGCACCGAGATATTTTCCAGCCATTTTCATAACTGCTTCTCGCTGCTTTTTCAGCTTATCTTTATTTTTTTCTTTTTCCTCTTGGCTTTTAGCATAACATTCATCATGCCAATATCGGTTGCCAATCTTTTTCCAATCGAACTCATAATCACGGTCAATCATTTGGCCGCAATATGGACATTTAACAAGTCTTTGTTTCGCCATATTTTCTCCTAACTTTATAATATAATTATAACATATTCAGGAGATTTTGTCAATAAAAAAGACCGCCCAATTATGGACGGTCTTTAAAATTAAGCTACATCAATTCCATTAGACAGTAGGTCTTTGAGGTCATCGAGGATAAGTGAAAGTTGTTCAGCTTGCTTGGCAGTACAGTCATTAACCTTCTTGCCGACACCAAGATATTTATCTGTAATTTCGATAATCTTATGCGCCCAAGACTGCTTGAATTCATCCTTAGAAACACTATGTTGAATCTTGACAGTCAATTCCTTAAACTCATTCTTCATAGCTTCAAAGTCATAAGTAGTTTCTTCAGGCATCTTTAGACGTTCATCGGTAAAGAAATCAGAATTTCCAATTTCTTCTTCGTCTTTATCAATAGCGTCTGCGACAGCTTTAGAAAGAGCTTCATAAGATAATGGAACTTCTGGAACTAAATACTTAAAATGATTACCGCCTGAAATCGAACCATCAGAGGAACGAAGAGTAAGGACGCGATGCCCCTCTACTGTGTGAATAAAACCATAAATATCAGCTAAATTTTCTGCTACAGCCTTGCAACGTTTAGAAGCAACTGCCGGAGTAAGTTTATTATATTCAGTACCATCTTCGCGAGTAAAAGTACCTTGTGTAACGTGAGAAATTAGAACTAGACCGTAACCAAGATTAATAATCTTACGAAGTGCTTGTTCAAATTCGCGTTCTACTCGACCATATCCAGCGCCATAACCAATATCTTTAATATCTTCAACGCCTGCTTGATTGCAAATATAACGTTCTACAAAATTAGCATAAAGGTCAACGGTGTCTAATACAACCGTTTTAAATTTACCTTTTACAGTTTTATCATCAAGGTAACGAATCATTTTTTTAAATTCTGCCCAAGAGGTTACATCAATGATGTTAATTCCAGGGATTGCTTTCTGTGTGGGTTCTGATGCTAAGAACACAGCATCGGGAAATTCTGCGGCGAAGCGCGATTTGCCACATTTTGGTTCTCCATAAATGTAGGTTACGTAAGAACCAATATCACGAGATACTTTATTTGGCTGAATAGCAAGAAATGGATTATTGCTCATATATTGCTTTCTCTTTTCTCTCTTGGTTTAGTCTTTTACTATCTGCTATTAAATACGATTTAGATAAATAACATTGTCTCGGCGGCAAGTGCTAACCTTATCCTTATATTCACAGCTATTACCATGAACATATGAATAAAGACCCTTATAGATGCGCTTTGCTTCATCTGCATCAGCGCACGCCATACACTGATGTTCATCGCCAGATTCATAGAAAGTCTTTACTGGCTCGGCATACTTTGAAACAGTCTTACCGAAAGTGTTATCGGCAGGAGCCGCACATGTAGTAAAATTAAATTCCATTTTAAATCCTTTTCTATCTCATAAGGGGAGAGAATTTAATCTCTCCCCTGTCTATTTAATTGTCTATTCCTTGACTAGAAAGGCCAATCCTCGTCGTCATCTTCGTCTGCATCGGTCTGCGCTTCAGTCTTAGCTTCAATCTTTGCGACTACCTTCGATGCCTCAAAGTTCTGACCGCCGTTACGATTAGCCTGATACTCGTCATGATTACGCTTAATTTCTGCCATACGCTCTTCACGCTCGTTTAGCTTCTGCTTGAATTCCTTTTTGGTGATGGTAGATTCATCATCCCACTCATAAGGTTCGACCGCAGCCCAAGTAACATCCCAAGAACGAACATGACGAACAACCTTATGAACTACTGGGTCACCAAATGCAGATTCCTCAGTCTTCTCAGTCGTGATGGACTGAGACACGATAGAACCCTTGATATGGGTTAGAAGAGGATTCTTATTAGAAATATCTTGGTCAATGAAGTAATCCATGCCACACTTGGAACGGACATTAACGTCAACAGGAAGAATGCCACCACGATAATCAAAGACGTAGCCACGAAGATTTACAAAATCATCACCATCTTCAACCTCACGCTCAGCCGCATTTGCAATAAGCATATCGACATCGAAAGTTGCAGGATTCTCAGAAATCTCGTTGGTCATAACGTGCATAAATTGGCCCTCGACACGTTTAGGAGAAACAACTTCACCATCACGAGATACAAAATCATTTGTGCCGACAGAACCATCAATACGAACCTTGAGAGCAGAAGTACCTACAACTTCAAACGTATCTGAACCCTCATGGTCAATTAGGGCAGTTAGAATCTCCCATGCGGGATTAGGCTTGCCACTCTTAAAAGTCTCAGTAACGTAACGGAAAAATACAGGGACAACGTTAAGACCCTTATCATCAGTGGCTACATTTACTGTGCCGTTAATAAAAGGAGTGTTGGTCTTTTTAGAGACACGCTGGGCAAGGCGGTCAGTTGAAAATACATATCCCTCAATATGGCATGAATTATTTGTCTTTGAAAACATTCAATTTCCTTTCTAATTTTTCTTTCAATATATATCACATATTATAGCACGTTTTTAAATTTTAGTCAATAACTTTTTTAGGGTATTTCCCGCATGATTTATGCTCTAAACAATAACCGGCTTTGTCGCATTTACACTTAAAGAATAAATCACAGATAGTTTTCCATTCATCAGAATATTCAGATAGCGCTTCAATAATGTCTTTCATTAGCTGTCTAAACTCCCAATAGGCACGAGTACATAGACGCTGTTCAGCCATTGTCATAAGTGTGCGGCTATTGAAACGACAACTAACAGTCGTTGTCATTCCAAGAGGGAGAACCATATTTGCATCTTCCTGCGGAATTCCACATTCCTTTTGCATATAAGTAGTAGCTTCGGCAATAGCTTTCATACAAGAATCGTACATTTGCTTAGCATCTTCATTTGCTGCAATCTTAGGAGGAACTACATAATCAAAATCTTGATATTTGATATAACGTGTACTTGCCTGTAGACGTGTAGGCGCTCCACCATTATGAGTATAAAATTCTCGAATTACCTTTGCTGAATACCCTTCTAGAACAAACCATACTTCTCCAAATTCAAGCGTGCGGAAATGCCCATCTTTGATACAAGAAAGACCACGTTTATAATTCTTTTCTACGTTACTGGTATCTGTGCCATAACAAGGGCCAGCCATTTCTCCAATTAACGTAATAGGATTCTTAATAGTATTACTGTTAATCGTTACTTTTCCCATTTACACCATCCTGTGAATTGAAACCATAGTTAACTGAATTATATACATCAATATAATATTTTTCTTTTTCATTTAATTCTTCTTGCGGACAAAGTTCTACAACCTCAAATGTGAATTGGTCTAAACCTTCTTTAAGCATAGCCGCATACAGTTTATTATCTTTAGGAGTCTTTATGCCGCATCCGCAACGGCAGTGCTGCGTAAAGCGATTTGCAATATCTACAGACTGTCCTATATAGCACTTTGTATCATTTATGTCTGTAATTTTATAAATGCCGCAAGTCTTTTCAGTACCAACAATATTAACGAATAAAGCCTTTGCTTTCTTCTGGAAGTACGTTGACCATATTAGCTTTGAAAGAATTTCTGGATTAGAAAGGCGGTTCTTAAACGAATTTAGAATATCAATATCTGCTTTATCACTATCTTCTATAATGATACGATAATCATCTTTAGAATCTTGAACCGCCTGTTCACGTTGAAACGCTTCAATTGTCGCAGCCTTTTGGCGCTGTAACTTGTCAAGTGAGCTTTGAAGAATTTGAATCTGCTCAATATATTCAGCTTTATCTTCATCAACTTGAGCTTGAAAATCACGAAGGTTATTCATGATATTCTCTTTTTCAATTTTCTTGAAATCTTCAAAGCTCTGCTTTTGCTGTTCCACGTTCTCTTGGAGAGCTTTTAAATGCGCCTTTTCATTTTGAATTTGATATTCAATATGCTCTCGCGCAAGAAGAACTTCTTTGTTGTTCTCTTGAACTATATTGCATGTTTCTTTTTTACCAGCTATAACACCTACACTATAACCACATACGACAAATACAATTGCGCAGACAACAGCTATAATAAATTCAAGAGCCATATTACTTAGTGTATGTTACAGTAATTTCAGGGTCAACTTTCACACCTTCATCGGTAAGGCGAATAAAGTTAGTACCGCCATCAGGCTGTAGTTCACGAACTGCATACCCCTTGCGAACAAGTGATGAAGTAATAATGCAATTTGTAGCCTTATCGGTTAGATGAACAGCCTTTGCAATATCCTTAAAAGTTTCATCCTTACCCTGATTCTCCTGTAAGTGCTTTAGAACCTTTTTAGCATTGTCTGAAAATACTGGCTTAGTAATCGTAATCATATAACTCCTTTACTTTCATTTTATATTTCATATATATAATAACATAAAATATTCCAGAAGTCAAGACTTAGCTGAAAATTTCTTCTAGCTTACAGTCCTGTGCTGGTTTGTCTGAACGAAGCCTAGATAGATAACCATGTCTGATTGTTTTATTCTCCTTATCAAGACTCATGCAGTTTACCTCTACAACCGTTCCAATATATTTATCAGGATTGGCCGCAAGGTCAGCTTTAAGATTATCTGTAAGGCCAGAAGATACACGACCAATAGACACAAGATTTCCTGTCTTATCATATGCGCCAAGTCGTAAAGCGCCAGCCCAACCATAGTATGCGGCCTTTGTGATTAGATTTCCTTCTTTATCTTTATATCCCCAAGTCTCAGATTCTTTACCAGTATAAAGATATTCTGGTGGCAGAACTTCTGTAATCACAAAATCAATATCATTCTGTGCTTGTTTAATTTTGAACATGACTTTTGGCTGTCGCTTGCCTGGTGCGTATAGACCATTCTCTACGCGAAATACCATACCTTCTTCGCCTGCGGCAAGTTTATCAGTTGTAACTCTATCTAGGTCTAGATAAGCATTATCATAGCATCGCGCTACTTCTAATTCTGGAATTAATGGAGTTTCAATATCAATATGCTCGCAAAGATGACTATAGCGATAATCATATGTTACTTTATTCATAACATAATCTTCACCATTATATGCAAGAATATCGTGCATATAGAAATGAATTTTGCCATACTCGCCATTCTGACGTTCAATAGCTTTTTCTGGTAAAGCGCCTAAAACCGATGTTACATTCTTAGATGTACCATTAGGATAATAAACTTCACCAATGATACACGTACCATTAGGAAGTTCATTCATAGCCCAATCTTTAATATGCGGCACTTTATCAATATTGTCGCTATAGTAACCAGTTTTTTTAGAGACTGTACGGCTATAAAGATGAACTTCATTTTCATCTTTGACTAACTGGCTCCAATAGCCGTCCTTTTTCACAGTACCAATGATTGGTGTACTCTTAAACATATCCTCATAATTTTTAGGAGCTTTGCTAACCAGCATTGGCGAATAAATATTTAGAGACATATTCCTCCAATAGAAAGAAAAGGGTAGACTAAAGAATAACTCCCCGTCCACCCTTGTTTGCAATTTTACCTGTGAAGTTCTGCGGCTCAGTAATTGTCATAGATACAATTTTATCATCATCATCTAACTTAATGCCGCACATGCCGCCAGAGCGAATACTACTTGCCCGCACACTATCAGCCATGAAACTAATTTGTCTCTTGGTTGATGTTAATGTTACAACACACCCATTTGTCTCTTGGATACTGACAATTTTGCTGTTGGTTTTAAATGCCACAGAACCTTTAACATTGCGGGTGCCACCGGCAAATTGTTTACCTTCACACTTCTTAACCTTGCCGTCCTCAGCAACAAAGAACATATAAGGCTTATCTACGAATACATCATTGTGAATCGTAATAATCTTTTCATCATTATCAAGATTGATGATTGCACCAATAGCTGTTCCCTTATCCTTTGGGCCGCATTCTTTAATATCTGAAAGAGCAATCCTAAAGAATCGTCCTTTATTCGAGAATAAAGCCACTTTTCTATCCTCAGATACGGTGAATGCAAGGTTGCCATCACTATTATACTTAGAAGGTGAGACTTTTTGTAGATAACCAAGAGGATTAAAAGCAATGATAAAATTCCTATTCTCTTTTGGTGTAGAAGACTTTGCCTTTTTCGTCTTTGTAATTTCTTTTTGGACTACTTTAGTGCGGCGCGGGGTGCTATATTTCTTGCCCATATCTTTGAGCTTTGCTAAGAATACTTTATCAAGTTCCTTTTTATCATTTAAGATTAAATCACACTTTGCAATGATTTCATTCTTTTCTGTCAATTCTTTTTCAATTGATTGAGTATCCAATTTAGTTAATTTCATTAGTGGCATTGAAAGAATTGATTTAGTTTGTCTATCTGTAAATTCAAATTCTTTTTTAAGTTCGTTTGCCGCACTTGATTTATCATTTGAGCCACGAATAATTTTAATAATTTTATCAATGTTTGTTAAAGCAAACTTTAATCCTTCTAGAATCTCTTTCCTTTGTGCAGCGAGATTCTTATCATATTCAGTTTCACGTTTCAAACATTCAAAACAATGAAATAGATATTCGTCTACAGTTTGCTGTAGATTTAAAAGCACTGGTGTTTTACTGATAATTCCATTCTGATTCACATTATATTGCGACCTTAAAGGAGTTGCTTGAAATAGCTGCTGTAATACTTTTTCTGTCGCATATCCTCTTTGGCATTCAACAACTAAAGCTATACCGTTTTTGTCACTCTTGTTATATACATCTTTAATGCCAATTAAATCTTCTGATTCAATTAGTTCTTTAATCTTTACAATTAAAGGCTCTATATATACTTGATAAGGCATTTCAGTAAAAATAATTTCATTGCCATCAATATTATATGTTGCTTCTACAATTACTTTACCTTTTCCAGTTTCATTGATTGAAGATAATTCATCTTTATTAACAATTGTACAACCAGTAGGAAAATCAGGATAGTATTCATCTGCTTCAAATTTTCCTGTTTTAACATATTTACCAATTAAGTTAATCGTTTCTTTAAGATTATGCGGCAACCAATTATTGGCAATTGAAACGCCGATGCCCTGAGCACCATTAACTAGAAGCCTAGGGAAATATGACGGCAATACTACAGGCATATACTCGTCTTCACTAAAGTTCAAAACCATTGGAACGGTATTCTTTTCAATTCCATTCAGCATAAACTCTTCTGTAATTTTAGAAAGACGCGCTTCTGTATAACGGTCTGCGGCAATTGCGTCTCCACCCAAGATTACATTACCATTCGCTCCGTGAAAATCAACCTCTGGTACATTGTTTGTAAAAGGCTGAGACATACGAGCAAAGGTTTCGTAAATTGCTTGGGTCCCGTGCGGCCAATAGAGAGCAGCAACGCCTCCATCAATCTTTGCTGATTTAACATGTGGTTTATCGCTAGTATATTTTTTTGTATACATTTCCCATAGAATACATCTTTGGCCCGGCTTTAATCCATCTTTAACATTTGGAAAAGCCCTATTACAATTTACATCATATGAGCTGTCAATAAAATTCTGTTGAACAACTTCAATAAGATTTGATTTATCCAATATTTGCTTCCTCCAAGTGTTTATTTAAAAACTCTACTCTCGGCTCAACCTTTTTACCATATAAATCATTGAACATATTATTTGCTTTTTCAACATCTTCAACGGTTAGTAGACTGATGTTTCGAGTGGATGGGTCTAATAGACAATATGATAATTCGTCCGCATCCTGCTCACCTAAGCCTTTCATCCTAGTAATTGCTTTAACATTATTCGGATGCTTTTGCTTATACTGTTGTAATGCCACATCATCTTTTAAATATACATAATCATTTTTCTTCGTAATCACTCGGAAAAGTGGAGGTTCAGAACTATATACATGACCATTTAAAATAAGTTCTGGACAAATATACCAAAAGATATTAAGCATTAGATTTTCGATTGCGAACCCATCAAAATCCAGTTATTCTTATATTTCTATAAGCCCTGACTATCTCTTATTGTATTAAAATACAAGATATTATTTCAAACTATGTATCAATAATAGTTTTACTCGCCCGCTCCGGCGATAGTCGATACAACTTTATTTGTAAATCCATTCATGAGTTTTTTTAGAATAAATAGGTACGTTAGTATAAGTTCTTCCAGTTAGCATTTTTTGAAAAGATTCTTCAGAAATACGTTTGTCACTATTCTCATAGACTTCTTTATAATTTTGTGAAACATATTGTTTTCTAAATTCAAGAACTTCTTCATCTGAATATGCATTAGTAGTGTATCTGCCAGAATTATCGTTTACTCTATTAGCGTTCTTTTCTGGCTGTTCTCCAGGGAAAATCCATTTATTCGTTTTCTTGTGGAAATATGGCAAATGCTTATTTGACCTGCCGCATAAAATACCCTGAAAACTTGCATAGGTAATAATGTCTTTGTAATCTTCATAAAGCTCTTTCGCTTGCGCACCATCCGCGTATTTTTTTCGTGCTGACATTATCTGTTCTTCTGTTAATTTAGAATTAGCCTTTATTCCAGCAATCTTTTTGTAATAATTTTTGTTGTCTTCTGTATATACTTCTGGCATTATTTCTGCCCAAGTTTTACCTTGCCATACAGCTTGAAAGGTTCCAAAAGATACTTTATCTTTTACTGACTCATATGCTTCTTTTTGTGTTATAAGTCTATCGTTGTAGCATTTGCGAATAAACATTACATCAGATGCAGATAACTTAGCTCTTGGGTTTCCTTCTCCACGAGAGCCGCAATCTCCTCCTCTATTGCAATTATATCCTTCTTCTATTGCATTGGTTTTATCAATCCAATATGTTTCTAATTTATTTAATTCTTCTATAGAACATTCTTGAAGAATAATTAAAGAAAAATTTTCTTTTCCATATTTGTGTATTGCCCAATCAACAGGAATATTACTTTGCTTATACCTGCTTGGAGAACAATGTTCAACAAATCGTCTATCTATATCATTGCTTTGTCCAACATAAAATTTACCATTTATGTTGTTGACTATCTTATAAATACCTATCATGTTTACACCTTTCTGTTTCTTTGAAAGGCGCTAGATTTACAAAATTTGTCACGGGATTGCCATGTTATAAAATATATAATTTAGGTTTCCCCGTTAGCGCCTATCAACTTGACTTCCATCTATATCTAATATGAAATCTATCATACCATGATTATAATATTTTGTCAAGAAAATAAGCACCCTATTGATTAATAGAAAAATATTACACAGCCAATTTTATTTAGCATCCGTAGCAGTAATAATTTTATCATATCTTAATTTAGATTTATCATAAACGCACTTTGCAGTTTTAGGATTAAATTCTAAGCCAAGAGCTTGAATCAAATTATTGATTTCTTTATTCTTTATAATACTTTCTTGTTTTGCCTTTAACACAGAAAGCATTTTTCCTCGAACTCCGTAAACAGCTTGGAACTTAGAATCTCTACCAGCAACCATATTTGAAGATGCACTTCGACCTTCTGTTAAATATAATTCGCAAATAGAACGGTCTTTTGACCAACAATCAGATAGACTTGTTGGCATTTTCAAAAAGTTATTACCACGTTTCTTATTATTCTTAACTGCTGCACGCGCACGTTTAGCTGCTTCTGCTGCTTTTCGCGCAAGGATAGCCTTTTCAAGAATAGCCTTTGCATCTTCTGGATTACTGTCTAGCCATACCTCTAATTGCTGTCCAAGAGCAGAAGAGATAAATGGATTATCTTCTGTTGAAGTAGCTCTCACTTTAGTTTGACTATCATATCTAATATTTTGAGATACTAAATTGAAAGCAATAACTAGTCCTTCTTGAATAGAAGAACCATCAAGATTCTTTTCTTTATTTTTAATAATTCCATTTTCTCTCGCCCAATTATTAAAGCAACGAGTAATAGTTGACTTTACTGCTGAAACGGGGACACCACTTTCAATCAAAGCATAGTTACAGAATGGAATAATTTCACAATTACTTTTTGACGTAGCAGACATACAAAAATCAAAAATTTGTGTATCTGATTGTTTTTGCTCGAAGCAGCAATGTGTTTTTACAATTTCAACGTCATTGCCAATACAATTTTTAACAATTTCTTCAAGACCTTCTGGATGATAAAATTCTTCTCCATTAAAAATAATTTTTAGGCCTTTACAAACACACGAAAGATTGAATAATTCTTTTTTCAATTTAGAGATATTAGGATGTGCGTCTCTAAAAAATTCTTCGCTTGGATTGAATTCTACAGAAACACCATGCTCTGTCTTATCACATTTACCGGATTCACGTTTAGAAAATTTACCCTCTTCAAAATAAACGGTTTCAAATTGACCGTCACGTTTTGTGGTAGCAATAAGCCAATGTGAAAGAAAGCATGTCAAGCTTGCTCCAATTCCAAACGCCCCCGTGGAAATCTTGTATACAGCATCTTCTGACTTATTATACTTACCACTTGAATTGATGTCTCCATACACCAATTCAAGAACAGACTTACCCTCTTTCATTACATTAGGATAAATACCTTGGCCATTGTCAAAAACCTTAGCAATATTTTTTTCTTTATTATATTCAATTGTAATCTCAGAACAATTTCCAATTAAAAATTCATCAGAAGAATTTGAAATAATCTCACGTAAAAGTTGCGTAGAATCTTCATTTGAACCTAAATAACTATCTGGTCTATGACGAGTAAAAGTTAATGGGTCCATTTTTTGAATAGAATCTTCTGTATATTTATTACTCAATCTTATCTCCTATCCTATTCAAAATATAATTTATATCAATTTTATTAAAATCGGTATAAGGAATTCTGACTAATCTAATATTATTATCTTTACAAAATTTATTTTTTATATTATCTCGATATTGAATTCCTGCTAAATTTTCTTCTGTATTCCATCCACCATTTGCAATAAAATGAGTAAATCCATCATACTCTATACAAGTATTGTAATCAGGAAGATAAAAATCATATCGCAATCTACGGTCTGTTTCTAGATTTTTACATGCTTCAAAAGTTTTTTCTCGTTCAAATTTTATTTGTAGTAATTCTAATTGCGTTTTTACTTTTTTCTCACCGACAGATTTAGATAAGCATCCACAACTATATGTACCGTGTCGTGTTTTATCTCCATATAAATCACGTCTCAAATCGTTGACAGAAACTTTTGTTATATTGCCACAATCACATTGACATTCCCAGTAATGAGTTTTATTTATTGTTCCCAAGTCTCTAATTACTGTTAGCATACCGTAACGTTGACCAGTTAAATCAATAATTCCCATTTTATTTTTCTTTACTGCCCATTCTCGTTGCAGGCAACCACAAGATTTTGTATTTCCAGATTTTAGTTTGTGCATAGAAGTATATACGATACTATGTTTTTCACAAGAGCATTGACATTTCCAAAGCCAACGATTGTCATTATTTTGTTTATCGGTTAATTCAAGAACTGTTAACCTACCAAAAGTTTGGCCTGTAATATCTTCTATATAGGAACCTTTTACAGTTTTAATTTTATTCAAAAATCCTCCTTTCTATTTACAGATATTATATCATTTTCATTTTCAATTGTCAACAAAAAAATGGATGCCGATTATAGCAATCGACACCCATACAATTACATTCGCTTGTTTTCTACATCTTTTAGGAACTGCCTACGGCTATCTACTTCATCCTTGCAGAACTCCTTGAAGTTATTCTTTAAGTTCCTATATTCCTCACGAGATTTATACCAATCATTCTTTGCCCAACGGTAAGCGTCCTCAAAATATTTTGCATCATCAAGCATAGATGCGTAAGACATAATACCATAATAACGTTCACGCATAGCTTCAGCACGCTTCTTCATAATTTTTGTACGACACTTATACTCGGCAATACGCCAACCGCTCCAACGGTTTGCAACATCAACATCTTCGTAATGTGGTTTAGCGTATCCAGTAAACGTACCCCACTTTGAAGATAGTGTTACCGATGCAAGTTTAGTGTTTTCATTCCAAGAGCAATCAATTACTCGACAATGTGCCATTTCTTTTCTCCTTATCGTTTATTATAGGCTGCGGACATATAACTATTCATGATAGCAAATTGAGTAGATTCGAGGTCGTATGCCGCATCTTTTGACGGCTCTGGAATAAGCCTAGAATTATTCTCAATAAGTTCGTCCATCTTCATTACATAATGCTCTGCTTTTGCCTTTGCATCTTCTGACGAATAGACAATATTATAACGCTTAATAGCCATCATTTCATCACGATATACGTTCTCTTTGCCTAAAGAATTACGTTCATCAATCCAAATAGCCTGAGAGAATGGCGCACCGTCAATAAGATAGCGTTTGACAAACAAGTAAAGCCGCATAATATGCTGCAATTCCTTAGCAACATAACCATACTTTTCAATCAGCTCATGGTTTGCAGGAGAATCATGGCAAATCTTTTTTGCCTTTTCCATAGCCATTCCAAGAGAAGAAAAAATTAATTTATGCGGATTAAGGTTAGCAATCTCATTACAATGTTTACGGAGATATTCCCAGTAAATCTTATACTGAGGATTCACAACATAATATTCAGTGCAAAGAATTTCCAAGAAGTTAATATTTGCCTTATGGAGAATCTTAAAATAGTCTCGAAAATCTTTAACTGTACAATGCTCGTCATTGTCCATAATCTCAACCTTGTTGATATGCTTCTTATCCAAGAACAAATCATATGCTGTTGGAATCATAAGCATTTTAGTATCTACGTCTGACTGCTCGTCCCATAAGTTATAATTCATAGAGCCATTTGCGGCACATACGATATAATCATTATAATTATATTTACCGCTGTCTTTAATAGCTTTAAAGTGCTCTTCAACCCTGTTCTGAATCTTATCTACCATTTTTATTTCCTTTCTCTATATATGTATTATAACAGATTTGTTTACCGGTGTCAATACAAAAAAGGCACCCTCATGGGTGCCTTTACAAAAAGAAAAAAAATTAGAAGTGGTAGTTATCATTGATGTAGTCGTATAACTTACCGCCGTTCTCTACATATTCAAGCATCTTGAATACGTTATCGTTTAGAGCCGTCATGAGGTGAACGTCAGGATTTTTAGAATTAGCAAGCTGGCTGTGATAGTTTCCAAGGTCAAAACTATACATGCTTGTGCGTCCATTAATGTGGCAATAATCGTTATAGCTATCAATTTCACAAGTCTCTTGATACCAACTGCGTGAACTATTCATTACTTGCATATCAGAGACAATGAAGATACGAGCGTACTTCTTACCAGTGATTAGCTTGAAAGCAGGAATGATGTTCGTGCCCCAACCGCAGCTATCATTATCGCACATTTCACGAATGACTTGGAACGGGCCGCAAGCCTTCTTGAAAGTCTGTGCTTTAGCACTTGTACCAAATTTGATGAAGTCACAGCTGCCATTGATGTAAAGAGCCGCAGCATAACAAGCACCTACCTCCTTAATAGTAAGATTAGACTTGTCACCATAGCGGTCTTCCATCGAACGAGAAACGTCAAGCATGATAATGGAGTTACCTTCCAGTTTGGGCATGTTACCGCAAGCAATACGGAAAGCAGTGTCAAGCGCCGTGATAACAGCAAAGTGCTGAACCCTTAGATTACGATAAGCTGTATAAATCTGATAAGGGAATACAAGAGACTTCTTGATAGAAACCTCGTTGATAAGCTGGTCTACAAGATTACGCTTAATCCATTTATCATCAACATCCTCTGCGAGAATGTTGTTGAGATTGCGGATAAGAGCGAGATAACCGAGACGATTACCCTCAACCATATTCTTCCAGCTATCCTTACCAGTGGAGATATTGACTTCCCAAGTATCAGCTGCCTCTAGCTTGCCATTCATATAATCATTAACAGTATCACTCTTGGGATGAATGATATTGATAAGGTCATACATGTTATAGCGCTTGCCCTTCATCTGATACTTCATAAGATTGTACTCAGAAAGACCAGACATATAATCTGCAAAACCACGAATCATAGCGTGAGAACGCTTTCCGCCAAGCATATCAACAGCTGCGAAAATCTCAGACATATCATCAGGACGATGACAGAAAGCCTTATAGAAATCGCGCTTGCGCTCAAAGCTCTGACCATTCAGCATAGCCGCAACGAGCTGAGAAACGCTCCTCATGCCAAGCGAATTTCGTGCAAACATGGCACACTTACCAGCGAACTCAGCGCCATACTTATCAATTACAAGATTCGTAAGTTCGATGAAACGAGTCTGCTGCGTGTCTGCGTTCTCGTAGAAACTATCATCCATCTTGCTAGAGAAGAGGAAATTCATCCAATCCTCAAGAACATCCTTCTTGTAATTCTCTCCACCCTCGTATGACATAGCACGCTCTGGCTTAACATTTTCATTAAACTTAGACATATAATCATCACTTTCTCTTAGAAGGAAAAACTTTCCTATATTATAATATCTGTTTATATAGCTTGTCAAATAAAATTTTAGAAAACATCTAGGTCATGGAAACCTGAATAATCAATAATCTTTAGATTACCAAGAGCATCATAACCATAATTGTCAGTGTGTAAATCTGAAATCTTCTCTTGATAAAGAAAATCAATGAAACGCTGAGTTGCCTTGCGGCCATATGTTTCAATGAAGATGCTGCACTCGGTAACATAAAATTCATTATAGATATTCTTATGTTTCTTACGACTTTTGTCAATCATGTCTTTTGCGGTCTTGACGGTCTTATTATCTTGTTTCTTTGAACTATAACTATACGGTGTTCCAGCACAAGAAGAAACATATACTGGAATGTCACACACAAAACCGAGAAATGTAGTCTTTGTAAGCATCTGATTAACTTTATATTTGCGGGCAATGCGATAGATATACTCTTCAGCAGCACAATAATCATTTGCATCTATTGGATATAAACCATTATTGTTTGCATTTTTATATAAAGTAACATCATCGAAACAAAAAAACATTGGGACTTGATTTTCTACAGCACAATTCTTATAATGTGCCAAATCTTTATCTTCTATAAATGCAGTACCAATATAAGGAATTTTGAACACATAGTCTTTAAATTCCTTAAAATGGAATACAGATTTAGAGCAGCCACCTTTAACCCAATCGGCACCAATAGTCTTACCAATTTGTTGGATAAAAGAGCAGAATGTGTCACCATCTTCATTTTCAAAATATACCTGAGATAGTTTCAAAAATTCAGGGTTACAATTACGAAACTTTTTATCAAGAAAAATAAGCATCTCTGATTTATTCATATAGTTTCCTTTCTTCGTTCCACTATATTATATCATTTCAGAGTTGCATTTGTCAATTATTTTCTTTTTAGAGCCGATAGCTTTACCTTTTTCATCTAGAATTGTGCAGATTGGGCATCTTTTATAGACATATTTTAAAAATTCATCTACCCTTTCAGTCTCATTTTTATACATACCAAGAGAAAGAAAGGGTAGAATCTCATTATTTATATGCTCATATTCCGCATATGCATCATCGTCTAATTTTCTAGTGCATCCTTGTCTAGATTCTTCTGGAACATATTCACCTATGCGGCATAATGTACATGAATCATTATCGCACTCATGGCAATGCAAGCTAACGATAGTATAATCATCCATTTGGTTGCCAATTTTTTATAAATCTAGCTGTACTGTAGGGAATCCATGCTTGATACTCTGGCGGCAGAACAACTCTCACTTCTTCTGACTCTGTGACCATAGGAACACCGTTTACATATATCATCTGTGAATCAGATTCAATATGAATATCATACTGCTGTCCATGTTTCAGTTCAACATCCATTGGCGGCACAAGATTTTTATATACCCAGTCTTCGCCAATATATGTATACATTAGCGAGCCTTGCGAATTTCAAAGATAGGGTCATAATATGTTTTGCCAGCTTTGACTTTATCAAGAAACGCTTCCGCATCCTTTTTCTCAACAAACATCATTGCCTTGCTTGAATCAGTTGTGCGCATACCTTTTGCAGTAAGCATACGGAACTGCTTATCGATGTAAGGCTCTTTAGTGCGCTTGCCGTAAATCATCCACATAATTTAATTCTCCCATTCTTCTATAATATGTTTTAAACGAATTTCTTTAGTGAAATTGTTAATTGCCTCTATCTCTTGGTCTTTATAGCAATCATATACTTGGTCAACATTGCCAAGCCATACAAAATGCGTATATCCATCTTGATTTACCAAACCAAATAAATCAAAAGTTTTATATTCAGGCCTGCCTTGAATGATTGCATCTTCGAGTGTCATTAAATCTCCTTAGAGAACTGTTATTTCTTTTAGTATAATTATAACATATAAAAAATGAGCCGTCAAGAAAAATTTGACAGCCCATTTAAAATTTTATTTAGTTGTTAAGGATGTACTCGCGTACTCGTGCTTGAGCAAGACCCTTGATTGCCGCAAGCTTTACAGAAACAGCCTTCTTCTTTTTGAAGAAGTCCCAGAAATTCTCTTCCATAAGCTCGTCAACCACCTTGTTGATAGCCATGCCAAAGAACTTGCCGTTCTTGTAATCAATCTTGTCCATATCAAGAACAATAAGAACCTTATTGATTTCCTTCTCTACAAATGCATCGGTACAATACTTATCTACGAACTCCTTCTCTAAAGAATCAGTACCAGTATAAACAGTCTTTTTCTTAGACTTGTCCTGATGCCACTCGTCACGTACAATTTTAGCAATCTGAATATTGCCCCATGGGTCACGAACGCAAGGATAAGCTTTGATTACGATACCCTCACCGATAGTGCCACTAGGAAGATTATAAATGCATTCATCAACATGCTTGTTTACATCATCCCAAGTCATATTGCTGATACGACAAATGATAGGAACACAACGATAATAGAACTTGCTTACTACTGGATACCATATATCATAATCAACATACTCACCATCATCAGTGTTGAGAATATCAAAGATGAAGAATCCACCCTCAAGATAAGTCTTGATACTACCAGTAAACTTGCGGCCATTCAGCCCATTTAGCCATTCGCCGTATACAATATAGTTAGGATTGTCGAGCAACCAGTCCTTTAGTGCCTTGACTTCAGCATCGTCAGTGTTAGTGATATAATCAGCGAAGCCAGCGTTATCCTTCTCAATAGAAATTTCACGAGTGCGACTACCGCAAGCGATATTTCCATTATCATCTACCCAGATGGAACTTGACGTACCGTCTAATTTTGGCTGCAAAATTACGTCACGACCGATGAAATTCTGAACCTCTGAACGAGTCGAACGCTCAAGATGCACGTACTTATTGAAGTGAGACATTATAAATTCCTTTCTCTTGTTTTCGTAACTACATTATACACAAAATTTTGGCCGTACGTAAGAACTTTTTTCTTCTCTTTTTTCTGTTTCTTTTTGCTACTTTACGTAGTAAAGTAGTTTATTTTTCTTTATTCTTTTATTCTCTTCTTTTAATAAAAATTACTGTGCGAAGCACAGGAATTTTTTTATAATA
>OKRS01000016.1_pt1 | contig 120961 bp, 107 predicted proteins | sample 1601191 | NCBI WGS metagenome assembly OKRS01 (sample SAMEA3541509, study PRJEB24748) | human gut metagenome | biome: human gut; feature: human-associated habitat; material: faeces | place: China | collected 2012
GGGAATCGAACCCCCGATACCGCCGTGAAAGGGCGGTGTCTTAACCGCTTGACCAACCGGCCAAATGTGGTGACCCATGTAGGCCTCGAACCTACGACACCCTGATTAAGAGTCAGGTGCTCTACCAACTGAGCTAATGGGCCGTGGTCACGTTACTTGATTATAATACTCTATATGCAGAAAAATGTCAAGCACTTTTTTCAAAAAAACTTAAAAAATCTCCGGAAGCATAAAAACATTTGACTATGCATCTAGAAAAGCATACAATTAAAGTGTTATAGTAGGTCCTAAATTTTTTTGTACGGAGGATAGACTTATGGATTACGATATTGCCGTTATTGGTGGTGGTCCTGCCGGCGTATCTGCAGCGATTACTGCAGCCAGCAAGGGACGTAAGGTTGTTCTGTTTGAAGCCCACGGCTTCAGCCCCCGTCTGCGTAGTGTAGCGCAGATTACAGATTACATGGGTATCCCGGATATTTCCGGTACTGCGCTTATGGATATTTTTGTAAATCATCTCAAGCAGATGGAAGTAGATATCATTGAGGCCAAAATTATTTCTTTGCGCGAGGTAGGCGAAGGCTTTATGCTGGGTACTCCGCATGGTGAATATTCTGCGGATTCCGTAGTACTGGCAACAGGTATTTCCCGCTCTACGCTTTTCCCGGGTGAAAAAGAATTTTTGGGCAAGGGTGTAAGCTACTGCGCTGTTGTTGATGCTGATAAATATAAGGGCAAGTCCGTGGCTGCTATTGCTACAGTACCTGATGCTCTGGAAGAGGTTGAATATTTGGCAGACCAGTGTGAGCATGTATTCTTCTTCCCGCTATATTCCGGTTTTGTTCCGCCCAAAAAGAAAAATATTACTGTAGTGCTGGATAAGCCGACAGAAATTACCGGTACCGACAAGGTTACCGGCTTGCGTGCAGGCGATGATTTTTACAGCGTTAAGGCTGCCTTTGTTTTCCGTGCCAGCGACCCGCTCAACAGCTTCCTGCCGGGTCTGGAAATCCGCGGCCGCAGCATTTATGTTGATGATCAGGCGCAAACAAATATTGAAGGCGTTTTTGCCGGCGGTGACTGCACAGGTCAGCCTTGGCAGGTAAACCGTGCTGCTGGTCAGGGACAAAAGGCTGCTCTTTCGGCTATTCGCTATCTTGCACGTCGCGATGAGGGAATTGACTATTAAAAATTGCAGTAAAATCTTTTATCCCGACGGGATTTATGCTACAATATAAGTTATGATAAATTATTTGGAGGCTATATTATGTTAGATTTAAAATTCGTCCGCGAAAATCCGAAGCTGGTCGAAGAGGCTGTAAAAAGCCGTAATGGCAGCCTTGATTTGACTGAATTCCTGGAACTGGATAAAAAACGTCGTGAAATTACCCAACAGGTAGAAGCGCTGAAAAAAGAACGCAACACTGCATCTCAGGAGATTGGCAAGCTGAAAAAAGCCGGTCAGGATGCTGCTGAGCAGATGGCTGCAGTTCGTACTCTCGGCGATAAAATTGCTGCAGATGACAAGGAACTGAAAGAAATTGAAGAAAAAATCAAAAGCATTCTGCTGACTATTCCTAACGTTCCTGCAGAAGATGTTCCCGTAGGCAAAGATGATACCTGCAACCCGGTTATCCGCACCTGGGGCGAACCGACCAAATTTGATTTTGAACCTAAGGCTCACTGGGATATCGGTGAAAACCTGGGCATTCTGGATTTTGAACGTGGCGTTAAGGTTAGCGGTGCACGTTATGTATTCTATCGTGGCATGGGTTCCCGTCTGGAGCGTGCCGTTATCAACTTCTTCCTGGATGTACACACCAGAAAGCATGGTTATACCGAATTCTTCCCGCCGTTCATCGTTAACGGTGCAAGCATGCAGGGCACCGGCCAACTGCCGAAATTTGCCGAGGATATGTACAAGCTGGAAAACGGCGATATGTACCTGATTCCGACTGCAGAGGTTCCTGTAACCAACTATCATCGCGACGATATTCTGACCGGCGATGAGCTGCCGCTGAAATATACCGCATACAGCGCTTGCTTCCGTGCAGAAGCCGGTGCTGCAGGCCGTGATACCCGTGGCCTGATCCGTATGCATCAGTTCAATAAGGTTGAGCTGGTTAAATTCACTAAACCGGAAGAATCCTGGGCTGAGCTGGATAAGCTGACTAATGATGCTGAAGAGGTTCTGCAATTACTGGGACTGCCGTACCATGTTGTACGTCTGTGTACCGGTGACTTGGGCTTTAGCTCTGCTACCACCTATGACCTCGAAGTATGGCTGCCGGCAGCAAACTGCTACCGTGAAATTTCTTCCTGCTCCAACTTCCTGGACTTCCAGGCACGTCGTGCCAACATCCGCTTCCGTCGTGATGCAAAATCCAAGCCGGAATTTGTACATACCCTTAACGGCAGTGGTGTAGCTGTTGGTCGTACCGTTGCTGCTATTCTGGAAAACTATCAGCAGGCTGATGGCAGCGTAGTTGTTCCTGAGGTTCTGCGTCCTTACATGGGCTGCGATGTAATTCCCGCTCCGAAAAAATAAGCTGCGCAGATTCAGCTGAATAAAAATAAGCGTTGAAATGTCATTTAATCGACATTTCAACGCTTTTTGTTTTGTCTGCTGTATTCAGTAACTTTTTGCTAGTTTAAAATATTTTATGGCGAAATTCTCTGTATTTTATAGTTAAAAATGTGCCAATCCGTGATTATTGGAAAATTTTCCCGTTCTCCTTGAAAAAAATCAATTTTTTGCCGTTTTCCTATTGTACTTTCAAATTATTGTGGTACAATCATAGAAGAAAAAATAAATGCAATAGCAAGGGGAGAGTGTTATGAGTAATAAAAAACATTTCCAAATAAGCCAACAGGCTGTAGAAAAATTAGCGGTACGTTTCGGTACGCCGCTGTTGGTACTTTCTCTTGATGAAATCAAAAAGAACTACAAGGTTTTGAAAAAATATATGCCGCGTGTCAAAATTCATTACGCGATTAAGGCTAATCCGCATCCGGAAATTTTGCGGGTGATGGCAGATATGGGCTCCTGCTTTGACGTAGCAAGCGATGGAGAAATCCGCACCCTGCATGATATGGGCGTAGATGGCGGTCGTCTGATTTACGCTAATCCGGTAAAGACGGGCGTAGGCCTGGAGGCCTGCCGCAGCTGCAGTGTACGCAAGATGACTTTTGACAGCGCCAGTGAAATAGATAAAATAAAAAAACAGTGCCCGGATGCGACTGTACTGCTCAGACTGCGTATCGACAATTCCTCGGCACATGTTGATTTGAATAAAAAATTCGGTGCAGCGCGTGAAAATGCGTTGGCTTTGATGCAGCAGGCTAAGGAAGCAGGCCTGGATATGGCTGGAATTGCCTTTCATGTAGGCAGCCAGACTGTTAGCGCTGATCCTTATCTGCATGCGCTGGATATTGCACGTGAGCTGTTTGAGGAGGCTGAGGCAGCCGGTCTGAAGCTGCGTGTGTTGGATATCGGCGGCGGCTTCCCTATTCCTGAGCCGAAGGTTAAATTCAATCTGCCGGAAATGCTGCGCCAGATTAACGCACGTCTGGATGAAGATTTTGCCGATGCCGAAATCTGGGCCGAACCGGGCCGTTATATCTGCGGTACGGCGGTAAATCTGATTACCAGCGTCATCGGTGTTACCGAACGCGGCGGTCAGCCATGGTACTTCCTCGATGAGGGCCTGTACGGAACCTTCTCCGGTGTGCTCTTTGACCAATGGGATTTCAAGCTTATCAGCTTCCGTGAGGGTGATGAAAAGGTGGCAGCAACGTTTGCAGGACCGAGCTGCGATTCCCTGGATATTATGTTCCGCGGACGCCTGACAGTGCCGCTGCAGGTTGGCGATTTGCTGCTGGTTCCCAGCTGCGGTGCCTATACTTCTGCCAGTGCAACTACCTTTAACGGCTTCAGCAAGGCTAAGTTTGTTATCTGGGAGCGCGTAAAGGCTGAGGTTGAGCCTGTGGCCGCCGTTGGCCGTGTTGAGATGAATCAGTCTGTGGCGCAGGCTGTAAAATGAAGATAAAATTATTACCGCATCAGCGTTTAACGTTGGTGCGGTTTTTCGCTTACAGATCTATCAGCTTCACTTCTACATGCAGTTCAGACAATAGCGTCAGTAAATCGCCGAAAGTAAGCCAGACAGTGGCGGTATTATCGTTCGGATGAATACCGATGATAGCGGATGGCGGTAAGTTTTTGCTGCTGATGAAGATAACGCTTTTGCTTGTATCGTTCAACAGGCCGAAGGGAGAAACTAAGCCTGACTGCAGTCCTAAATATTTTTCCAGACGCTCTGCCGAAGCGAAGCTGAGGCGGGAGCTTGCAAGCTTTACTGCAAGCTCTTTGAGATCAACAGGCGTATCTGCGGGAACGGTCAGAAGAAAGTGCTGCTTACCGTTATTGTTGCGCAAAAATAAATTTTTGCAGATAATGGCATCGGCAGGTATTTTCAGTGTGTCTGATTCCTCCATAGAATAAACAGGCCTGTGCTCTGTATAGGAGAATTGTATATTCTTGCTGTTTAAAAGAGCATAGATACTATTTTTGTCAAAGCTCATAGGTAATCTCCTCACGGAAAGTTTTGTATGTTGATGTATTCCATTATATAGCAGTATGTGCTTTATGACAACCTGCGTACTTTCTAAATATGGAGAAAGCTCGGCGTTCATGCTATAATAATAGCAAAGCGAAAGGCGGAAAAGATGATGCGAAAAGTTATAATATATATTTTGACGCTGCTGGCTTTGCTGGCAGCTGGCTGTGGCAGTGAGCAGCCGCAGCCTAAGGAGCTGCAGCTCTGTAGCAGTATGGGCACCAAGCTGACGGAGGTTATTGCCGACAGCTACAGCAAGGCTGCAGGTGTAAAAGTAAATATAAGCTATCTGCCCGGAGGCACACAGCAGGAACGCTTGGATTACCTGCGCAAGCATAGGTTTGATGTCTGGCTGGGCGGTACGAGTGAGGAGTATTTCATGGCGGATGAGCAGCACATCCTGCAGCCGTATATTGCTAAGGAATCCTACAAGGTGCCGGCAGAGCTGCGTAACCGTACAGGACAATGGACAAGCTTGTATCTGAGCTACATTGCTTTGCTGAGCAATAAAAACAATCTGCATGCCTACGGTCTGTATGCTCCGGAAACCTGGGATGAGCTTTTGGCACCGCAGCTTAAGGATGAGCTGGCGATTGCCGACTTTGATCTTGGAGGAGCAAGCTTCGGCATGATTACAAGCATTTGGCAGATGCGCGGCAAGGAGCAGGCTATGGCTTATGCAGCCAAGCTTAATGCGCAGCAGCCGGTGTATACCAAGGGCTTCGGCGAGGCGGTAGACCTTGTGTATATCGGTAAAAAAACCGTTGCTATAGTGCCTTTGGATTATGCTTTGCAGATGGAAGCACGTCACCGCCACCTGTTTGCGACAGTGGTGAAGGATGCCAACCGTACGATGCTTACCGGTGCAGCGATTATGCGCAGCGCAGAGCATCCCGATCAGGCGCGTGCCTTCTTAGACTATCTGATGAGTGACGCGGGCGTAGAACTGTTGCCTGCTAACGGTTATCACTATATGTGGCATGTAAAAAAATATCCTTATAATGACGGCCGTAGGGAGCTTATAGGCAATGTTCGTGTGCCTGTAGATGATTTAAGCTGGACATCGGTTTATAAGAGTGAGATTATCCGCCAGTGGAGAGGTGCGCTTTAAAGGCAAAAAAAATTGGCGCTTTTACAGCGCCAATCAGCATTATAAAACCTTATGCTTTACATGGTCCAGTGCCTGGTCAAAAAGACTGAGCACATGGCTGTCATCCAGAGAATAGATAACCTCTTTGCCATCCTTGGTGAATTTTACCAGGTTGGTGGCACGCAGCAGACGCAGCTGATGCGAAATAGCGGAATGAGTCATACCAAGGGCATCGGCAATGCAGGTAACGCACATTTCCTCGTGTGCTAACAGAGAGAGAATGCGGATACGTGTGGGATCGCTGAGAACTTTAAAGATATCTGCCATAGGCTGGATATATTTTTCGTCATCTTTGCCGGGGAGCGGCAAGGCATGATTGTGGATGTGTGTCATTTTATCACCTACTTTACTTTTTATTGTTTAAGCGCAGACCTTTGTTGAAGAAGAATGCGAGTACTGCGTAATAAAAGAAGCCTCCGCTAGGAGTCTTGCTGATAAACCATGTCGGAAAAAGGAAAAAGCTCACACAGAGAAAGAGCAGCTGCGGCAAGCAGCTGAAAAAACAGCTGATGCCTTCCACCTGCCATTTGCTTTTAATGTGCAGCGCACTGAAAACGCTGTAGCGGGAGGCAAAGGCTCCGAAGCAAATGCCGCTGAAGGCATAAAGAAGGAGGTTAACTATTTCGCCGAAGTTCATCTTACTTACCTTCTTTGCTGCTGAACTGCTTGAAAAAGCCGGTTTTGAGCAGCAGGCAGGCGATAACGCTGCCACCGATGGTGCTTACCAAAAACGGCGGGATAAAGAACCAGGCTACAGCCTTGCTGCCTAAAAGCAGAGTGGCCATAATCCAGGCGACGAAGCCACCGATGATACCGGTGCCGAAAATTTCACCGGCCATAGCTGCCGGCAATGTTTTGTAACGGCTGTAGGCCAGTCCTGCGAGAGCTGCACCGATCATACTGCCGGGGAAAGCCAGTAGTGAGCCGGTGCCCAGCATGTTGCGCAGACAGGCAATGATGAAGCCGATAGCAACGGCGTAATCAGGGCCCAAGAGAACCGCGCCCATAACATTGATGGCATGCTGCACAGGGAAGCATTTGGAAACACCTGCCGGAATATAAATTAAATGTGCGCTCAGTGTGCCGATGGCAATCAGAAGCGCTGCTGATGTCAGCTTGCGGGTTTGCATATAAAAACCTCCATATGAAAGTTGTGTATGGCTAACAATGATATAACTATATTATAGCATTTAAATAGGTGTTTTGTGAACATATCTGAATAAATTCATAAGAAAATTTTTTCAGAATATAAAAGCTTATTAAGCAGAACAGGAGTGATAAATTTGGCTTTGTTAGAAGGTATTAAGGTTGTTGATTTTTCCAAATGGCTGCCGGGACAATATTGCGGTATGCTGTTGGGTGATTACGGTGCAGATGTTATTAAGATTGAGGATTTGCAGGGTGATGCGACACGTCGCTTTTGGCCTGAAAAAACTAAAGGTATGAGCTATTGGCATTTGATGCTGAACCGCAATAAGCGAGGCGTTGCCTTGAATCTTAAAAAGGACGGCGGACGTGATTTGCTGCTGAAGCTGTTGCAAGAGGCCGATGTTTTTCTAGAGGGCTTCCGCCCGGGGTATTTGGCACGCTACGGTCTTGATTACGAAAGCGTGCATAAAATTAATCCGCGTCTGGTATACTGCTCGATTACCGGCTTTGGCCAAGAATCGCATAAGCCGGCACATGACCTGAATGTTGTAGGGCTGGCAGGCTTAAACAATCTTGATGATATCGGCAGAGCCTGCGTGTCCGAAGTGCAGGTGAGCGCTGTAGGCAGCGGTCTGAATGCTTTGAGTGCGATTTCGATGGCGCTGCTGGCGCGCGAACGTACCGGCAAGGGACAGTGGCTCGATGTCAATCTATATGCTACGGCGTTGTCTATGCAGGTGACGGGCATCAGCGCTTTGTGGGGCTGCCGGGAAACCGGTGAAAAGCCCTTTGGCCGTATAGCGCATTATTATAATATTTATCGTACCGCAGATGGCAGATATATGACAGTTGGTACTATCGAGCCTAAGTTTTGGCAACGCTTTTGCGATTTAATTGAATGTCCGGAGCTGGAAAAACGCCAATATGATTTTGCTCATGAGGAGGAGCTGCAGCAGCTGGTAGCTGCCAAAATTGCTGCTAAAACTCAGCAAGAGTGGCTGGAGCTTATCGGCGGCGCAGAATTTTGCGTAACGCCTGTATGCAGCCTGGAGGAAGCGTTGGACAGTGAGCTGACGGCGCAGGAGCATATCCTGCAGAAAGCAGACAGTGATCTTGGCAAATTGCAGTATATCGGTGGTCCGGTGAAGTTCAGTGAGGATGCAAGCAGCATCCGCATGAGAGCACCTAAGCTCGGTGAACATACGCTGGATATTTTGCAGGAACTGGGATATAATGATAATGAAATCAGCGCTTTACATGAAGAGGGCGCAATCTAGGATTTTTTGATTGTAGTGTGTTTATGAAGCAGGAGGCCAATATGAGGAAAATATTAAAGCTTTTTATGACATTTGTTTTTGCCTGCTGCCTGTTCGTAGGTGTTAATCCTGCAGAAGCGGGTTTAATCAGCAGAGAGCAGGAAATTGAAATGGGACAGCAGACAGCTAAGCAGCTGGAGGCGCAATACGGCGTGTCGCAGGATGCTGCGCTGCAGGAAAGAGTTGACCGCATCGGTCAAAGACTGGCCAAGGTTTGCGGACGTGATGATATCACCTTTTCCTTCAAGGTGCTCAATAACAATGAGGTCAATGCCTTGGCCTGCCCCGGCGGCTTTGTTTATGTGTATAAGGGACTGATTGACTACATGCCGACAGACATGGAGCTGGCCGGTGTCCTTGGCCATGAGGTGGGACACGTAGCCAAAAAGCATACGGTAAATGCGATTGAAAAGCAGATGTGGACCTCGCTGATTCTGATAGCTGCCACCCGCGGACAGGGCATGGGATTGGTGCAGGCAGCGCAGCAGGCGTTGTTTGCCGGCTACAGCCGTACAGATGAGCGCGGTGCCGATAAGGAAGGCGTAAAAAACAGCATTGCGGCAGGCTATAATCCTTACAGCATGCTGATTACCGTGTGGAAGCTGGACGATTTGTCCAAGCAGGGCGGCGGTGCCAAATATGGTCTGTTCAGCAGCCATCCCGAGCCGGAAGAGCGTGTAAAACGCGTTATGAAGCAGCTTAAGGAATATAACATTCATCCAGATGTTGTTGTTAAAGACGATGACCATGCGACTGTTACCGAGGGCAACTGGAGCTTTAACGTAAGTCAGAGCATTGGCAATACGAAGGGTAAATATCGTGCCTATATGCTCGCGGGCGGTTTGTGGAACGTGCGTCAGCGCGGACCTGTAAACCCCAACCATTTTGTAGTTTATGACAACGGCAGTACGGCAGATATCTATTATGACGATATCCAGGTTTTCCGTTTGTATACTCAGGATGCAGGTGCCTTTGGCAGTGCCGGAGCTTATGCCGCAGCCTGTGTTGATATGCTGCGTGATTGGGCGCAGATAGCCAATGCTAACGATGCCAAGGGCAAGAAGAAATAAGCAGCTTTAAGTAATAAATAAAGCCATACCATGCTAAGCGATTTGCTTAGCGAGGTATGGCTTTTCTGTTGCTTTAAGCGTTGCCTTTACAGAACCTTTTGCAGCAGATTCAGTACGTTTTTATGGGTGATTTTTTCAACAGTGCTGGCGCTGTATTTTTTAGAGAGATATTCGTAAACCGCGCTGTAATCCTGAACGCCGTGAAGGTTGTAGGGCGGATGGCTGATGCCGTCGAAGTCGCTGCCGAAGCCGATATGGTCATCGTTGCTCATGAGGTTCAGCATATAGTCGATGTGACGGTAAATGCTTTCGATGCAGGCATCGTTGTAATCGTGCTCTAAAAATTGACCGGCAAAGGTAACGCCGATGAGGCCGTCATTTTCGTTGATTGCCAGAATCTGCTTGTCATCCAGATTACGCGGATGCGGGCAAAGAGCCTTGGCATTGGAATGAGTTGCGATAATGGGCTTGCTGCTGGTCTCGATAACATCCCAGAAGCCTGCCGGTGCGATATGGGAAACGTCAACCAGCATACCGAGCTTGTTCATTTCAGCAACTACTTGGCGGCCGAAAACGGTGAGACCGCCGCCGCTGCTTTCTTCGTTGACACCATCAGCGATATCGTTGCGGTTGCTCCAGGTGAGTGTCATAGCGCGCACGCCTAAGGCGTAGAGGCAACGCAGTGCTTCCAGACTGCCGTCGATAGCGCCGCCCTCTTCAATAGCGAGCAAAGTTGCAGCCTTGTGGTTGAGCACATCGGCAGCATCCTCTTTCGTGAGCACCTGCAGCACGTCGATACCGTCTGCGTGAAGCTTCTTTACTTCCTGCAGGTATTTGTCCAGCAGCTGCAGGGTGTAGCGCAGGCCGCCGTAATAACGGAATTCGTGTGTGGGTACGAAGATAGCACAGAATTGCAGACCGCCGCCGAGAGCGATTTGACGCTGAATGTCAAAATGCTGGTCATTTGCATAAATGCTGGTGCCTTTCTTATATAATTCGGTAAGGGTATCGCAGTGACAATCACAGATAAACATAGAGAAAACTCCTTTCAGAATTTATTAAACCCCCGCGTTTCCCGAACGTGGAACAGCGGGGGTTATAATACTGTAAATTTTTACTTAACAGTTAAAGGTACTTGCTTCTTACCAACCGGTGTAGTAGTAGAAGAAGGTCATACCGATGGTAACGATCATAGCGCCGGCCATGGGGATTGCAGTACGTTTTACCAGATCAAAGGAGGAAACGCCACCCATACCGGAGGATACTACGATAACTGCGGTAATCGGGGAGCAGTTACGCATGATAGAAGCTGCAAAGTGCATCGGCAGCAGCATCAGTACCGGGTGCAGGCCGCTGTGCGCTGCAACTGCCGGAGTAAGTGCAGCGAATGCGAAGAAGGGAGCATTGCCGCTGCCCATAACAATTGCGGATACAGCGATAATTGCTACCATAACCAGCATCATAGCCATCGGGCCGAAGCCTAAGTTTTTACTGCCGTCGATAAGAGTTGTGATAGCACCCATGGATACGAGGCCCTTAGCAAAGGTCTGACCTGCTACAACCAGGGTAATAACGTTAGCCATCTGCATACCTAAGCCGTCAAAGAAGGTCTGAATATCGCCCAGAACTTTTTGACCGTCACGCCAACGGGCGTATTCGCAAATAACACCGATAGTCATGCCGATGAACATTGCCATAACGATGTTCATCTTAATAGTGGTAATCCAAAGAGAGCTGAAGGAAAGAATCAATGCCAGAGGAATTACCGGCAGGATAGCGTACCACATCGGTGCATTATCTGCTTCTTCTTCAACTTTTTCAACTTCCATAGGCTGCACTATATGACCGTCGCGTTTATCCATATATTTCTGAGTCAGGTAATGCAGAACGCCTACAACTACGAAGGCTACAGCAACGATAGGAACCTGATAATGACTCCAGTAAACTACAGGGTCAACGCCTGCGGTTTCAGCGGAGAGGATGGTACCGGTGTCACTGGGGCTCCAGTCGAAGCAGAGAGTGGTTGCTACAGCAGCGGTTGCGGACAGACGGCTTACGCCCAAGCCCAACAGGATGGGGAACATGGTTACCATCAGCAGCATTGCCAGACCGGAGGCACTGTTGATGCACAGACCGATGAGCATACCGATAATCCAGGTGCCGCTCATAACCAGATAGGGGGATTTTAAAGCCATCAACGGTTTGATGGTTAAACGTACTAAAGAGCGGGAAGCGCCGATTTTATCCATATATTTAGCGAAAGCGCCTACAGACATAATGTTCAGACCGAGTTTGCCGACATTAGAGCTGAAAGTTGCGCGGATAAATTCAAAGGCATCGAAAATTACGGAGCCTGTTGTAGCTTTAGCTCCCAAAATCTGGCTGTAACCCAGCATAGCAGCGATATACATCATGATAATACCGCCCATGAAGAGCACAGGCTGTGGTTTGTACTTTTTGTAAATCAAATAGCCAACCCAAAAAGTTATAATTGCAGAAATAACAATACCCAATTTTCATCATCCCTTTCTCTTATGAATTTATTTTACAAAAATTTAGGCAATTCCATTATAGCATAACTTTGTTGCATTAAGCAATAAAAAAACCTGCAATATTCCCCGCGAAGGGGACAGAATGCAGGTTTTTTTAGTTAATTATTAATAAATGTCAATCTTCTAGAGACAAAACGCGTAAAACATGTTGAATATAAATAGCCTGAATAGCTTTGGAACGGCCAAGACCGCACAGGTGGCCGGTTGTTTTGATGCCTAAAGCTTCAATCTGAGTCTTCCAGCTGTCTTCCTCGTCGCCGTACATATCGTTTTTAGCATGGTCGCCGGCAACAACCATCAGGGGATACATATGTACATGCTTGTACTTGCGCTCCTGCAGTTTTTGCAGGACAGCTTCGAAATTAGGAGTATCCTCTTCTTCTACTGTTCCTACAATAGCAGGGAATTTCATAGAATCAAAGATTTCCTGCAGTCTGACATAGGTATAGCCGTGCGCTTTATTGTTATTACGCGGAGTGCCGTGGCCCATGAGAACTACACCTTCATCTGCAGCTAAGGGAGGAACCTGAACGGCAACAGCGGCTGCTGCCAGCCTATAATCCTCATCATTAACGATAAGCGGTTGGCTGATAATAATTTTTTGGAATTTAGCGGTGAATTTATCCCTGAGGCTGAGAATCTTCTGTTCGAATTCTTCACCATGCAGCAGATGCGTCGGCTGCAGCACTACCTCTTCGTAGCCTGCGTCAACCAGCTTTTGCAGAACTGTTTCCGTATCGTCGATTTTAATGCCGCGTTCAGCCAGACGTTTGCGGATAATTGCGGAGGTAAAGGCACGGTATTGGTCATAGGCAGGAAAAGCTGCAGCGAGTGCCTGTTCAATGCCGCCGATATCGTGGGTTCTGGTTTCGTCGAAGGTGGAGCCGAAGCTGATAACCACCAGAGCTTTTTTGCTATCCATATATAATATAGCACCTCTTCTTCCTAAATTAGTTTATATTATAAAAATACTCTCCGCCCTGAAAAGCGGACGGAGAGTAAAAAGGTGTGAAAGAAATGAATTACTTGGTCAGTAAATTATTTAGCTTCCAGAGCATCCCAAGAATCGTTTGCTCTTTCAACGAACAGTTTTTGTACTGCTGCGTTTTCGCCCAAACCATGGATGTAGGTGGAAACCTTGAAGCCTTCAGCTTCAAGTTGAGATTTAAAGGAATCGGGCTCGTCACCGGCCATATCGTTATTAGCATGGTCGCCTGCAACCATCATCAGCGGCATCAGAGTTACGTTCTTAATGCCTTTAGCTTTCAGTTGCGGAGTAACGGTGTCCAGATGCGGCCAGCCTTCTACGGAGAAGATGTAAGCGTTGGTGTAGCCAAGCTCATTCAGACGGTCTTGCATTACTGCATAGTAAGCATTGGACGGATGCGGAGTACCATGAGCCATGATCAGAACAGCATCTTTTTTGCCGAGTTTCGGGAATTGAGTAGAAACTGCTTTCATGGTTTCGGTAATATCGTCAGCTTGGCCTTCCTGACCTTGCCAGTACATCAGCGGAGTACCGAAGGTCATTTTCTTGAAGTCGTTTTTGTGCAGGTTATAAACTGCATCTTTGTATGCATATTCCATGCCAGGAATAATATCCAGAGAGGTCAGAGCAACACGGGTGTAGCCTTCAGCTTTCAGTTGAGCCAAAGCTTGCTCAGGTGTCGGAATGGTGAGACCTTCATGAGCTTTGATACGGTCAATAATAATATGAGAGGTGAAAGCGGTAACTACTTTTACACCGGGATGAGCAGCTTTAATAGCGTCTACAGTTGCTTCAATAGTTTTAGCACGGCTGTCTTTAAAGGTGGTACCGAAGCTCATAACAACGATAGCGTCTTTGTCAGGCAGGTTTGCCAGGGCCGGATTAACATTGGTTTTTACGCCGATTTGGGATGCCATAAGCAGAGCCGGGGTAGCGTCTTTAACTTCGTCGTTCAGTTGGTATGCGGCATGGCTGGTAGCAGCAAAGCCTAAGAGGGCAGCGCAAGTCATAGATGCAACAGCAAATTTTTTCAGACTTTTCATTTTGAAAGCACTCCTTTGAAATTCATAATCATCAAAAATAGTAGAAGGTTCTTTTATAAACCTCACTTCTCTGTATTATATCACTTATAGTTGAGATGTCAACAAAAATAATAAGAATTGCTATTATGAAGCTGTAGTAAAAAAACAGACTGCTGTTATCAGCAGTCTGTTGCAGTATTATTTCCTGAAGATTTTTTTAAAGCAGTCCTTTAGGGAACGATTGAGCATACCGTCTGTCGGGTCTTTTTCGTATTCGCGGCTGCGGCTGTCGCTGAAGGAAGCAACAAGTGTGCCGTCAGACAAATCATAAAAGTTGTAAATCAGGCTTAGCTGCGCATACGGGTGAAAGCTTTCAGGTACCCAGCGCTGCCGGACAACATCCTCCGTCCAGTAGTGGCGCTTGCCGTCTTTGTCATAATAGTAATGTGTTTCCTGAGTAGTGTAATCTTCAAAATGACCGGGAACGGCAACTACACTATAGCCGCAATGATTAACAGTAATGCGCATTTCTAAATCTCGGGGCGCAAAGGCTTTACGGCCGGTATTATTATCATTGTGATACTCAGGCAGCGGATTTTGCGTTTCATCTGTAGCAATCAGTTTTTGTTTGCCGGCAGCCTGCAAAACAGCGGCAAGTACTTTGGTTTCGGCATTTTCGTCCGATTTGAAATAGCGTGTGGGTTCTCCTTCCAGATTATCAATCTTGGTGATATGAATTTCTTTGACTGTACGCAGATTGTAATCAGGATGCTTATATGGCTGATTTGCGAAGCAGGAAATGCTGACGCAGAGCAGCATAATGAATGTAAGCAGGGAAAAGACTGATTTTTTCATAGCAGACCTCTTGAAAACTTATAGCAAATTAATCCTTCAGCATGCCCTTAATGCCTGCAAAGGTTTCCGGGCTGATAATATGCTCGATGCGGCAGGCATCCTTTTCTGCAATTTCCTCGTCCACGCCCAGAACCTCGTTGATGAAACGGGTGAGGGTTACGTGACGGTCGTAGACGGCAGCAGCTTTTTTCTGACCGTCCTTAGTAAGCAAGATGCGTCCGTCAGGCTCCATAATAATATAGTTATCTCGTTTAAGAATGCTCATAGCGCGGCTGACGCTGGCTTTTGTAAAATTCATTTCTTCCGCAATGTCGATAGAACGTACGCTGCCATTGCGTTTTGTAAGAACTAAGATAGTTTCCAAGTAATTTTCTCCGGATTCCAGCAGTGACATTTTTATAACCTCCATCAGTATCAGATGTAATATTTCGATTACTACTATTTTAACACATTTAATTCTTAACGTCACTAGCAGAGATAGTGTATAATAAAAAACAAACAAAATAGTCAGATGAGTAAGCTGTGGCTATCTTAAATAGATAATCAGAAACGGAAAGAGGTAGTGATATGTTAAAATTTATGCAGGAAACACTTAGTGTATGGGAGCTTCTGCGACGGACAAAAAAGCCGATAGTGCTTTATGGTATGGGCAACGGTGCGGATAAGATTATTGATTGGTGCGAAGAAAACGGTGTGCGGGTGCAGGGAGTATTTGCCAGTGACGAGTTCGTCCGCGGTCAGCAGTTCCGCGGCTTTACGGTAGAACGCTATGATGTGCTGCGTGCGCGTCTGGGCAATGACCTTTTGGTTGTCATCGCTTTTGCCAGCGAAAGATCGGAGGTGCTGGAGCGTTTTGCACAGCTAGCTGCCGAGCAGGAGGTTGTGGCGCCGCATCTGCCGCTTTTTGACGAAGAAGAAATCGTGAGCAGCGGTTGGCTGCAGCGTTACGAAGAGCAGCTTACGCAGGTTTATGACAGACTGGCGGATGAACAGTCGCGCAAAGTGTTTGCGGATACGCTTAACTATAAGCTCAGCGGCAAGATAAGCTATCTTTTTGACTGCGAAACGCAGCGTGAGGAGGATATCAGGTCACTGCTTGTGCCGACGGCTAACGAAGTATATATGGATCTTGGTGCCTATAACGGTGATACCATACAGGAGCTGGGACGTCTGACTGACTGGCAATGGCGCGAGGTGCTGGCGGTAGAGCCGGATCGCCGTAACTGCCGCAAGCTGCGCCTGCTGGCTGACGAGCTGGCGGCGAAGGAGCTTACTGTCGAGGTACACGAGGCAGGTATCTGGAGCGAGCAGGGTGAGCTGGGCTTCAGCGACAGCGGCGGCAGACAGTCAACGTTTATCGGCGCGGAGAAGAAAACCGTGCCGGTGACGATGATTGATGCTGTAGCGGCGGGACGCCCGGTGACAATGATCAAAATGGATGTCGAGGGGGCGGAGGTGCAGGCTATTGCCGGTGGCAGACAGACCATCGGCGAATGTAAGCCGAAGCTGTTTGTCGCGGCCTATCATTATGATGTTGATTTATTCCGTCTGCCGCTGCTTTTGTGGGAGCTGGTGCCGGAGTATAAGATTTATTTGCGTAAGCATCCTTATGTCCCTGCATGGGAATTGAATTTTATTTGTATCGGGAAATAGCGGGACAATAAAAGTCCATATAGGACAAAAAACGTCAAATGTAATATGGTGGTGGAATGTCCACTTTATAAATGTCAAAGTGACACAAAAAGTCAAATATTTGTAAAATTAGTGTAAAGTGTAAGCAGGTAAAAAACGGCCTGCAGCGAATCTATCAAATATGGGTGTAGAATGGAACACGCTAAAATATAATTTTTAACGACGATGCAAAAAAAGGAGTGTATGTGAATGAAAAAATCTAAATGGATGCTTGGTGCAGCAGCAATGCTGGCTTTATCTGTAGCTTTGGCAGGCTGCGGCGGCGGCGACAAAAAAGCAGACAATAAGGCTGCTGGCGTAAAAGGCAGCTTGATGGTTTATACCTCTATTTATCCTGATATTATCGACAATATGTGCAAACCTAATGTTGCAAAAGCTTTCCCGGATATGAAGGTTAACTGGTTCCAAGGCGGTACCGAAAAAGTTATCACCAAGATTACCGGCGAAATCAAAGCTAAAAAAATTGCTGCAGACGTTCTGATGGTTGCGGATCCTTCCTACTATCTGAAGTTGCAGGAGCAAGGCTTGCTGTTGCCTTACAAATCCAAAGAAGATGCTAACGTTATCAGTGAAAAAGACAAAGACGGCAACTGGTATGGCGTTCGTATCTCCAACATGATTATTGCTTATAACTCCAATAAGCTGAAAGCTGAAGAAGCTCCGAAAAACTGGACCGATCTGACCGACCCGAAATGGAAAGGCAAAATCGCTATGCCGAACCCGATGCTGTCCGGTACTGCTTATGTAGCAGTTGGTGCTCTGGCTGACAAATACGGCTGGGAATATTTCGATAAACTGAAGGCTAACGGCCTGCGTGTTGAAGAAGGCAACTCCGCTATTCAGAACAAGCTGCTGACCGGCGAATATGCAGCTGTAATGATTCTGGAAGAAAACATTCTGAAGCTGGCTAACACCAAGAAAGAGCCTCTGAAGATTGTTTATCCGACCGACGGTGTAATCAACGTTCCTTCCCCAATCGCTATTTTCAAGGAAACCAAGAATCCTGAAGGTGCAAAAGCTTTGGTTGACTGGTGGCTGTCCAAAGAAGGCCAGCAGGCAGTTGTTAAAGGCTGGATGCATTCTGTACGCGGCGACGTTTCTGCTCCGACCGGTGCTGAAGAGACCAAGAAAATTGTTGAGGGCAGAATTAAAGTTGATTGGCAGAAACTGGCTAACAACAATGCTCAAATCAAAGAAGAATTCCGTAAGAGAGTTATGGATAAATAATGCGTTGCTAAGTTAAATTATAGCGGAAACAGGGAGACCTTTCAGGCCATCCCTGTTTTCTGCTCAATAAAGAGGGGCCGAAAGACTGCTTTTGGTATTACTCTGAGGTATTAAAAAGGAGAAAGAAGCGTTCTATGTCAAGAATAAATAGTAAATTTATTGTTATCGCTATCTCCGTGCTGTTGCTTTTATACTTTGTTATCTTCCCGATGGGAATTCTGCTGTATGACAGCATCATGCTGGATGGCGCAATTAACTTGGAAAACTATCGCAATGTGTATAGTCAGGATGTCAACTGGCGTGCGTTGACGAATACAATCGAGCTGTCTTTGGGCGTTATGATTGTCAGTGTGCTGATTACCTTCCCGCTGGCCTGGCTGGTTGGCCGTACTGATATGCCCGGCAAAAAAATCTACCGTACTCTGCTGGTATCCAGCTACATGATTCCGCCGTATGTAGGCGCTATTGCCTGGGTACAGCTGCTGAACCCAAGTGTAGGTTATCTGAACGAGATTCTTAAATTTGTCTTTGGTCTGGAAACAGCACCCTTTGACATTTATACTATGGCCGGCTTAGGCTGGGTACTGACTCTGTTCTACTCTCCCTTTGCTTTCATCACCATTTCCCGTGCTATGGAGAAAATGGATCCGACCTTGGAGGAGGCTGCGCGTGTCAGCGGCGCTTCTCCGATGCGTACCGTTTTTGACGTAACCCTGCCGCTGATGGCTCCGTCCATTCTGGCAGGCGGCCTGCTGGTATTTATTGCTGCCGGCAGCTGCTTCGGTATTCCTGCTATCGTAGGTATGCCGGGCAACATTGAAGTAATGACCACGCGTATCGTAACCTATATTTACATGGGCGATACTGCGGGCGTACGTGATGCTACCGCTCTGGCTGCTTCTCTGATGTTCCTTGCTAACATTCTGCTGTTCGGTATGACCTGGATGGTTGGTAAAAAGGATTACACCACTATCAGTGGTAAGAGCACCCGTCCGAACATTGTTGAACTGGGCAAATGGAAATGGCCCTGCTTCTGCTTGGTTGGCGCTTACAGCATGATTTCCATTATCATTCCGCTGGGCTCCATCGTGCTTACCAGCCTGATTATCACCCTGTCCAAGCCGATTGGTCTGGACAACCTGGGCTTTGATGCCTGGATTCCGGTTATCACCAGCTCCCAGTACATGGAAAGCGTTTGGAACTCTGTTGTTTACGCTGTTATTGCTGCCTGCATCGGCACACTTATTTCTGTCTTTATTGCATATCTTGCAGTTAAAACCAGAATCAAAGGCCGCAGCCTGCCGGATCTGTTGGTAGTTATCGGTGGCAGTACCCCGTCCATCGTTATTGCGTTGGCTTTGATTATTACCTTCAGCGGTAATTTTGGCTTGAACCTGTATTCCACGATGTGGATTATGGTAGTTGCTTATCTGGTAAAATACATGACGATGTCTGTGCGTACCATCGCCGCTTCGCTGAGCCAGGTGCACATCTCTCTGGAGGAGGCTGCACTGAATTCCGGCGCCAGCTGGCTGCGTTGCTGCAAGGATATCATCATGCCGCTTATTGCACCGTCTATAGTTGCCGGCTGGTTCCTGATTTTCATGCCGTCCTTCTACGAGCTGACTATGTCCTTGCTCCTGTACGGCAGTGATACTAAGACCATCGGCGTATTGCTGTATGAACTGCAGACCTATGCAGATACGCAGAACGCTTCTGTGCTTTCTGTAATCATTTTGCTGATTGTTTTGATTGGTAACCTGATTCTGAATAAGGTTTCCAAGGGTAACGTAGGTATTTAATTAAAGGAGTGTAATAAATGGCTGAGGTAAGAATTGAGCATGTATTTAAACGTTTCGGCGCTGTAACTGCCGTAAACGATTTTGATTTAGTTGTAAAGGATGGCGAATTTGTTTCCATCCTCGGTCCTTCCGGTTGCGGTAAAACCACTACCCTGCGCATGATTGCAGGCTTTGAGCGTGCTACCGAAGGTGAAATTTATATCGGTGACAACTGCGTAAGCTCTTCTATTAAGGGCAGCTTCGCTCCGCCGGAAAAACGTGATATAGGCATGGTATTCCAGTCCTATGCTGTTTGGCCGCATATGACTGTTGCTGAAAACGTAGGCTATCCGCTGAAAATTCAAAAGGTAGATAAAAAAGAGCGCGAAGAGCGCGTACAGAAGATGCTGGAGCTGGTTCATCTTGGCGAATACAGTAAGCGCTATCCGCATCAGCTGTCCGGCGGTCAGCAACAGCGTGTAGCTTTGGCGCGTGCGCTGGTAGCTCAGCCCGGACTGCTGCTTTTGGACGAGCCTTTGTCTAACCTGGATGCTAAGCTGCGTGAATCCATGCGCTTTGAAATCCTTGCTATTCAAAAAGAACTGGGCATTACTGTTGTATACGTAACTCATGATCAGGGCGAAGCAATGGCAATGAGCGACCGTGTAGTTGTTATGAGTGCCGGCGTTGTACAGCAAATCGGTGCTCCGCACGAAATTTATACCAAGCCTGCCAACAAAATGGTTGCCGACTTCATCGGTCTGGTTAACTTTATTGATGGCGAGGTTAAGGGTGACAGAGTATTCATTAAGGGAAGCAATGTTTCCTTCCCGAATACCGCTAAGGTTACCGGCGAAGCAACAATTGCCGTACGTCCTGAGAATATTACCATGTCCCTCAGCGGCGGTCAGATGGAAGGTCAGGTAACTCACCGCTTCTATTTGGGCGATGCGGTTGACTATCGTGTAAACGTTCACGGCCATGACATCCGCGTTATCGTTAAGGGCGCAGATCTTGATGCAATTCCCGACGGCTCCAAGGTATATCTGGACTTTGACAGAGTAATGGTTTTCGACAGAAACTAAGCTGAAAATATAAGACGGAGATAACGGATTAAATTACTGTTATCTTCGTCTTTTTTTGTGTAAAAAAACATAAAAAACGGCAGTTAGCTATTGACAACTCGGCTGAATCGTAGTATAGTGGTCTTAAACAGGAACAACAATATAAATATGCGTCCAAAACGCAAAAAGTTCCGTCGCAAAAGCCGAAGAGCTAAATGAGGGTTTTATGAATTTAATTGAAGGTCTTACTAATTTTAACTTAACAAAGCAGGAAGCAACGCTGTATGTGCTGCTGCTGAAGTCCGGTCAGATGACCGGCTACGAAGCAGCCAAGCAGACCGGCATTTCGCGCTCTAACACCTACACTGCGCTGGCAGGACTGGTGGATAAGGGAGCAGCGTATGTGCTGGAGGAGGGCAAGGTAACGCGCTATACTCCGGTGCCTGCTGCCGAGTTTTGCAGCAACAAAATCAGTTGCCTGGAGGAGATAAAAAAAGATATACTCCAGCAGCTGCCGGTGCTGAATAATGATCCTGAGGGGTATATCACCATTAAGGGTGCGCAAGAGATTATAAATAAACTGCGCAATACCGTGCGTCAGGCACAGGCAAGAATTTATCTGTCGGCTAACAGCAGAATGCTGGAGCTGTTGCTGCCGGAGCTGCAGGCTGCTTTGCAGCGGGGCTTGAAGGTAGTAGTTATCGGCGATAAAAGCTTTTCTCTGCCGGGTGCAATCTGCTACGGTACCAATAAGCAAAGCGAGCAGATTCGTCTGATTGCCGATTCACACACTGTTTTGACGGGAGATTTACAGGATGATGAGGATTCAACCTGTTTGTATTCCTGCAAACGCAATTTAGTTGATTTATTTAAGGAAGCGCTGCAGAATGAAATTGCGCTGATTAAATTACAGAAAGGTGATATAAATGTCTAAGAAAATTCCGTTTGTTACTAAAGAACAATTAGAAAAAATCGTTTCTCAATATCCTACTCCGTTCCATCTGTATGATGAGGCCGGCATCCGTCGCACCGCGCGTCTGGTGAACAAGGCTTTTTCCTGGAACAAGGGCTTTAAAGAATATTTCGCAGTAAAGGCTACTCCTAACCCCTATCTGCTGCAAATCCTGCGCGAAGAGGGCTGCGGTGCCGACTGCTCCTCCTATACAGAGCTGCAGATGAGCGATGCCGTAGGCTTTAAGGAGAGCGAGATTATGTTCTCCTCCAATGCAACTCCGGCAGAGGACTTTAAGCTGGCACGCAAATTGAATGTAACCATCAATCTGGATGATATTACTCATATCGACTTTTTGGAAAAGGTTGCCGATATTCCGGAGACTGTTTGCTGCCGTTACAATCCCGGCGGACATTTTGCCATTGCCAACAACATTATGGATAATCCTGGCGATGCAAAATACGGTATGACTCATGAGCAGATTATCGAAGCTTATAAAATCCTCAAGAGCAAGGGCGTAAAGAATTTCGGTATTCATGCGTTCCTGGCTTCTAATACCGTTACCAACGAATACTATCCGGAGCTGGCACGTATTCTGTTTGAGCTGGCAGTTGAGCTGAAAGAAAAAACCGGTGCGCATATCTCCTTTATCAACCTCAGCGGCGGTATCGGCGTTGCCTACAAGCCGGAGCAGCAGGATAACGATGTACTGGCAATCGGTGAAGGCGTGCGCAAGGTGTTTGAAGAGGTACTCGTTCCGGCAGGCATGGGTGATGTTAAGCTGTTCACCGAGCTTGGCCGTTACATGCTGGCACCGAACGGCGCTTTGGTAACTACCGCTATTCACCAAAAGCATATCTACAAAGAATACATTGGCTGTGATGCCTGCGCTGCAAACCTGATGCGTCCCGCTATCTATGGTTCCTATCATCATATTACAGTTATGGGCAAGGAAAATGCTCCCTGCGACCATAAGTATGACGTAACCGGCGGCCTGTGCGAGAACAATGATAAATTTGCCGTAGATAGAATGCTGCCGGAAATTAATATCGGCGATCTGCTCTTTATCCATGATGCCGGTGCACATGGCTTCTCTATGGGCTATAACTATAATGGTAAGCTGCGCAGTGCCGAGCTGCTGCTGCAGGAGGACGGCAGTGTTAAAATGATTCGCCGTGCGGAAACACCGGCAGATTATTTTGCTACTTTCGATTTTGGCGAGTACGGACCGAAGCTGGCAGAAGAAGCAAAAATTAAAATGTAAAAAGCAAAAAGCAACGCTTCGTGACGTTGTTTATTGAGGACTGGAGCCTGAGAGCTTCAGTCCTTTTTATTGTGTGATTTAAGCACTTGCCTGAAAGCTGCTTTTGATTTAAAATATATAGTGAATTGTCGGAAGCTTTAGGCAATAATGCTTTCGGAAAAACTATCAGGCTGCGAGGGACTGCAGCCGAATTTTGGAGGATGTGCTTATGCAAAATAAATATGCTGTTTACGAGGAGGCGTTGGCGGAGGAGCTTATTCCCGCCATGGGCTGTACCGAGCCTATCGCCATTGCTTACTGTGCTGCTGTATGCCGCGAGCAATTAGGAGCTTTCCCGGAGCAAATTGAAATCTGGGTTAGCCGTAACATTATTAAGAACGTTAAGAGTGTTGTTGTACCTAACACCAACAAGATGAAGGGCATCGAGGTTGCCTGCGCTGCCGGTGTTGTTGCCGCTCATTCCGAGCGTCAGCTGGAGGTTCTGGCTTATATTAACCAAGAGGAAAAGGCTGAAATTAAGGCTTTGGCTGAATCCGGTAAGATTAATATTCACGTTTCCGAAGAACCGGATATTTTCTATATTCGCATTTTCCTGGCAGCCGGCGGCAATAATGCCGAGGTAACTATCCGTACGGACCACACTAATGTTACCTGCATTAAGAAAAACGGCGCTACTGTTTTGGAAAAACCGATTGTGCCTGCCGAAGAAGAGGCTAAGAGCTTGTGGAGAATCGAGGATGTTCTGGATGCGGCCCGCAATATGCCGTTAGATAATGTTAAGCATTTGCTGCAGCGCCAGATTGATTTCAATATGGCTATTTCCAAAGAAGGCCTGACCAATGATTACGGTGCCAGCATCGGCAAGATTTTGCTGCGCCGTGACCCGGACAGCCTGCGTATCCGTGCACGTGCCAGCGCTGCTGCAGGCAGTGATGCGCGTATGAACGGCTGCGAGCTTCCGGTAGTAATTACCTCCGGCAGCGGCAATCAGGGTATTACCGCTTCTGTTCCTGTTGTTGTTTATGCCCATGCATTGGCAGCAGGCGAAGAAAAAATGCTGCGCGCAGTACTGCTGAGCGACCTGGTTACCATCTACCTGAAGCAGGGTATCGGCAAGCTGTCTGCTTACTGTGGTGCTATCAGCGCAGGCTGCGGTGCCGGTGCGGCAATCGCTTTCCTGTATGACTGCACTGATGACCAGATTGAGCATGCTGTAGAAAATGCTTTGGCTATCAACAGCGGTATTATCTGTGACGGTGCTAAATCCTCCTGCGCAGCTAAAATTGCTATGGCTGTTGAAGGCGGTCTGATGGGCGTTGATATGTCCGTGGCAGAGCGAAACTTTGCCGGCGGTGACGGTATTGTCCAAAATACTGCCGATGAAACCATTGCTGCAGTTGGCAAAATTGCCAGCCAGGGCATGGTAGAAACCGATAAAGAAATTATTGATGTAATGCTTGGCCTGTAATAAGCCAAAAAATAAGAGAGTCTGCGCTGAGCGCAGGCTCTCTGTTTTTATGTACAGTATATAATTATTCTTCTACCATTTTCGTCAGCTCTTCTACATGCTCTGTAGCTGTGAGAACATAAATGAAATCGCCGCTGAGCAGGCGTGTATCACCTGCCGGGATGAGCTGAGATTCACCGCGCTTGACATCTACTAAGAGGGTATTGGGAGGCCAGGGAATATCCTTGATAAGCTTGCCGCTGACACTGCTGCCGCTGCAAACTGCCAGCTCGATAACATTGCGCTGCTCCAGTACAGCCGGTTCTGGCGCTTTTTTGTGCAGCATGCGCTGCATCAGCTCTTCGTAGATGGGCTTGCTGTGGCACAGCTCCGCAATGACGAAGGCTACCATGGCAGCAATTGCCAGCGAAAGCAGCTGCTGGTAGCTGGCGGTCATTTCCATTATCAGCACGGTGCCTGTGATAGGCGCGCGTACGGAAGAAGCGAAGAGTGCAGCCATAGCAACTACCATAATGTTGGTAGCATAGGCAGGCTCAATCCAACCAAGCATAATCAGAATCTGAGCGCAGATGCTGCCGCAGAGAGCACCGATAACGAGCATTGGCAGGAAGAAGCCGCCGGGAACGCCGCAGCCGTAGCTGATAAGTGTAAAGATAAGCTTGCCTGCAAGAAAGAACAGCAAAAGCTGCAGTGATACAGGTGCTTTGGCCAGATGGTTAATCAGCTCGTTGCCGCCGCCCAAAACCTCGGGAAGGAAGTAGCCTAAAATGCCGGCGCATATAAGGGCAAAGGCAATTTTCTCTACCGGACGCTTGAAGCAGGGCAGGCTGTAAAAGCGGCCGATGTTCAGCAGGCCCCAGTTAAAGATAACGCCTGCCAGACCGCTGGCAAGAGCAACCAGAATTACGATGCCGTAATAGCTTATAGGAAGCAGCTGTAAGTCGGGGATATCAAAAATTGTCGCACGGCCGAAGATGGCGCGTGAAATAATCGTCGCAGTAAAGGCTGCGGCCATGGAGGGCAGCAGAACCATGATGGAAAAGTTGCGGTGCAGCTCTTCCAAAGCGAAGATTACACCGGCGAGCGGAGCGTTGAAGGCTGCTGCCAGACCGGCACTAGCACCGCTGGTCAGCAGATAGCGTTCTTCCATGCGGGTGCGTCCCATGAGGCGGCTGACGCCCTGTGCAGTTACTGCGCCTAGCTGGATGGAGGGGCCTTCGCGTCCCAGGGAAAGACCGGCGCCGATGCCTATAATGCCGGCGGTGAGCTTAACCCAGAGAATGTGCAGCCAACGCATTTTCATCAGGCCTAAAATTGCTCCTTTGACCTGCGGAATGCCGCTGCCTGCCGCCATAGGCTCGATGCAGTTGAGCTTGTGCAGGATGAAGGCGATGGTGATGAGCACGGCGAACCAGCAGGCGTTGATGCTCCAGTCGCTCACCCATAGGCGGTTATAGAGCGCTCCGCGCAGGTATTCTATCTCCGAGAGGGCGAAGCGGAAGAAGCTGATGACTATACCGGCCAAAATACCGGTGAGGATGCCCTCCGCAAACAGGCGCAGGCGGAAGCGGTGCATGTCGCTGAGCGAACGGTAGGTTTTGAATTTTTGTTCTTTATCGTCCATATAGATGACTCTTTTCTTTGAAATTTTGTATATAATATTATAGCACAAAAAATAACCTTACGGCGTAGTACTGAAGTACTAGCCATAAGGTTATCGGTAATTTTCAAGCCACTATAATTTTAAGCCTTGGCAGGTTCTGCTTCTACAGCTTCTTCCTTAGTGTAATCCGGGTCAAATTTCGGATTCAGGTAGTTTTGATAAGCCCATGCCAGCAGAGCACCGGAAATATTGTGCCATGCGGAGAAAACTGCACCGGGAACGGTTGCGGCAGGCAGAGCGGCAAAGTGTGCTTTTGCCAGGCCGGTTGCCAGACCGGAGTTTTGCATACCAACCTCGATGGACAAGGCAACTGCCTTTTTCCAGCTGAGACCGGTGAAGCGGGCGATGGCAAAGCCAAGAGCGTAGCCGCAGCAGTTATGCAGGATAACTACCAGCAGAATCAGGCCGGGAGCCTTTAAAATCAGGTCGCGGCTGGCGCCGATAACACCGGCGATAATCAGAGAAATTGCAATGGAGGATACAGCCGGCAGATAGTCGGTTGCTGCTTCGGCCAGCTTGGGCAGGAAGGATTTAACAGCCAAACCTAAGCAGATAGGCAGAATAACGATTTGTACGATGCTCCAGAACATACCGACCGGATCGAAGTTAATCTTTTCACCGATAATCATGTAGGTGATGAACGGAGTCAGAATCGGAGAAAGTACAGTGGAAACACTGGTCATGGTTACGGAAAGTGCAACGTCACCCTTGGACATAAAGGTGATTACGTTGGAGGAGGTGCCGCCGGGGCAGGTGCCTACCAGCACAACGCCGGTGGTCAGTGCCGGGTCCAGATTAAAGGCAACGGACAGCAGGTATGCCAGGAAGGGCATTACGAAATACTGAGCGCAGCAGCCGATGATAATATCAAGCGGGCGTTTGAGTACCAGCGCAAAATCCTTCAGGTTCAGCGTGGTGCCCATACCGAACATTACAATGCCGAGCATACAGCTCAGAACGCTGATGCCGTGCACCTTTCCTAATACCCACAAAAAGTTCTGCGGCATAGTCAGGCCGAGAACCAGAAAAACGATGGCGATGATGCCAAAGAATTTGCCGATTAAAGCACAAAATTGTTTCATATGAAGTTACCTCTTTCCCTTAATAAAAAATAAGTTTTTTGAAGAGTAGCCATAAGACTCTCTTCTTTATCTGTAAGTGTCCATTATTATAACAAAGATGGAAGAGTAAATAAAGTGCTTGCTGTAAAAAACCGTAAAAAATTTTGTAAACGGTGAAATTGTGTTATAATGTTAATATAAATTGCGAAAAATACGGACGGAGGTACGCTACTTGTATACTATAAGCAGAGATTACCGCAAAGAAATTGTGATTGAAAAATCACGCTTTATCTGCTCGCTGAAAAAGGTTCACAGCGAGGCGGAGGCGCAGGAATTTATTAAGGCTGTGAAAAAGGAGTTTTGGGATGCAACGCACAACTGCTCCGCCTATATCGTTGATGATCTGGCACAGCGTTCCAGTGACGATGGCGAGCCGAGCGGTACTGCCGGCATTCCGATGCTGGAGGTACTGCGTAAAAACGGGCTGACGGAAACAGCAGCCGTGGTGACACGTTACTTCGGCGGCATTAAGCTGGGTGCAGGCGGTCTTGTGCGCGCTTACAGCGGCAGCGTGGCAGGCGCGGTGAAGGAGGCCGGCTTGGCTCAGAAGATTCTGCTGGGCTATTACAGCTTTTTATATGATGTGAACAGTGTTGGACGCATTTTGAATGTGCTTTATCAGCAGCAGCTGTTTGAGATTGCCGATGTGCAGTATGACCTGCGCGCAAAGGTTATCCTCAAAATGCGCGCGGAGCAAAAGGCAGAGGCCGAGGCTTGGCTGACAGAGAACCTCAATCAGCAGATAGAGCTGGAGCAGGAGGGCACAGAGTTCGCTGAGGTGGCGCTGTAGCTTTTAATAGGAAAAACTATACGAACAATCTCCCTTAGGCTATTGCTTGCGGGAGGTTGTTTTTGTTTTAGCATTGATACTGTTCAAATAAAAAGCTTTCAGCTTTGTAGCAAATAATGTATAATAATATGAATGAAAAGATTACTGACAGGAGGTAGAAGCGAGTGATTGAAGAAAGAGTGCCACCGCAAAATATAGAAGCGGAGCAGGCTGTGCTTGGCGCGATGCTGATTGATAAAGAAGCTATTGCCAAGGCGACCGAAGTGCTGTCGGCGGATGATTTTTACCGCGAAGCGCATCGCGTTATCTTTAGTGCGATGCTGGAGCTTTATAATAAAAATGAAGCAGTAGATATGGTTACTGTTACGGAAATCCTCAAGCGTGACAATAAGCTGGAGGACATCGGCGGCATTGCCTACATCACCAGTTTGGCGAATGTGGTGTTGACGGCGGCCAACGTTAAATATCATGCGGATATTGTTGCCGAAAAATCGGTTCTGCGTCAGCTTGTGCGCGTTTCTACCGAAATTGCGGCCATGGGCTATGAGGCCAATGAGGATGTCGGTACGCTGCTGGATACAGCGGAAAGCCGCATTCTGGAAATTTCCAACCGCAAGAAAAAGACGGATTTTACAGCGATTAACGACGTATTGATGGACAGCGTGCAGAGCATCGAAAGTCTGCTGCAGAACAAGGGCGGTCTTACAGGTCTGCCGGCAGGCTTTGCGGATCTGGATAAGCTGACGAGCGGTCTGCATCCTTCCGATTTTATTATTCTGGCAGCGCGTCCTTCCATGGGTAAAACTGCGCTGGCGCTGAACATTGTGCAGAACGTAGCGCTGCGTGCGCACAAAGTCATCGGCGGTGAACCGCGCAGTGTAGCCTTCTTCAGCCTGGAAATGAGCAAGGAGCAGCTGGTTAACCGTATGCTTTGCGCCGAAGCAGGCATCGACAGCCAGCGCCTGCGTGTAGGCGAGATGCATGACGAGGACTGGACGCACCTTTGGGATGCCTGCGATACGATGAGCCGTGCGAAAATCTATATTGATGATACGGCGGGCATTACGGCGATGGATATGCGTAGCCGTGCGCGCCGCCTGAAGGCAGAGCATGGCTTGGATTTGATTGTTGTCGATTACCTGCAGCTGATGCAGGGCAGCGGCAAGCGCAATTATTCCGGCGACCGTCAGCAGGAGGTTTCGGAAATTTCCCGCTCGCTGAAGGCCTTGGCGCGTGAGCTGGATGTGCCGGTGCTGGCGCTGTCACAGCTGAGCCGTAGCGTTGAATCGCGTCAGGTTAAACGCCCTATGCTCAGTGACCTGCGTGAATCCGGTTCTCTGGAGCAGGATGCGGATATCGTAGCATTCCTGTACCGCGAGGATTACTACAATCCGGAAACGGAAAACAAGCACACCGAGCTGATTATTGCTAAGCATCGTAACGGTCCGGTAGATACCGTTAATCTGTTCTTCCAAAAGCAGTTCACCAAATTTGTCGGCTTTACGAAGCGCGAAAGCTGAGCATAAAATACAGCGACATAATGAAAGTCCCGGGATTTTAACATCTCGGGACTTTTTGAGTATTGCATGGAGCATTGCCTGATGGGGGTTAAAAACGTGAAAATTATTCTCTTGGCAAAAGATTTTTTCTGATAAGTGTAAAAAAGCTTACAAGGAAGCTGCGAAGAAAAACCGAATATTTTACCTAAAATCAACAAAAAATGTTCATAAAGCTTGCGATAAGACGCGGAAAATGATATGATATTTATGCAACAAAGTGTAGTGAAGAATCTGAAGGTAATATCTGTGGCTTTCAGATGTTTTTTCATGAATAAAATTGTCTTGGGAGGCATACAAAAATGATTGATCGTTATACTCATCCTGAAATGGGTAATATCTGGACACTCGAAAATGAATTCCGTACCATGCTGAAGGTAGAAATTCTGGCTTGCGAGGCTATGAACAAACTGGGCATTGTGCCTGACGAAGCGCTGAAGGATATTCAGACGAAGGCTGACTTCCGTCTGGACCGCATTAAGGAAATTGAAGCAGTTACCAACCATGATGTTATTGCTTTCCTGACTAATGTGGCTGAGTATGTAGGCGATGCGTCCAAATACATTCACAAAGGCCTGACCTCCAGCGACGTAAAGGATACTGCACTGTGCTACATGACCGTACAATCCGCAGATCTGATTATGCGTCATCTGGTAAACTTCCATGAAATTCTGCGCCGTCGTGCCGCTGAATTCAAATATACCGTTATGATCGGCCGTACTCACGGTATCCACGCAGAACCGATGACCTTCGGTATGAAATTCCTGCTGTGGTCCGCTGAAATCGAGCGTGACATTGAACGTCTGAAACAAGCGCGTGAAATGATGGCAGTCGGCAAGCTGTCCGGTGCTGTAGGCACTTACTCCAACATCGATCCGTTTGTAGAAAAATATGTCTGCGAAAAGCTGGAGCTCACTCCGGTACGCCTGGCAACCCAGGTTATCCAACGTGACCGTCATGCACATTTCATGACTACTCTGGCAATCATCGGTTCCTCTCTGGATAAGATGGCAACCGAAATCCGTAACCTGCAGCGTACCGATATCCGTGAAGCTGAAGAATATTTTGCACCCGGCCAAAAGGGTTCTTCCGCTATGCCGCATAAACGTAATCCTATCACCTGCGAAAAGGTTTCCGGTATGGCTCGCCTGCTGCGCGGTTATGCAGTAGCAGCTCTGGAGGATGTAACCCTGTGGCATGAGCGCGATATCTCCCATTCTTCTGTAGAACGCGTTATTCTGCCGGACGCAACTATTGCTCTGGACCATATGCTGCGCAAATTCTCCAACATCATCGACAAGCTGCTGGTATATCCTGATGCAATGATTGCCAACATGAACAAAACCGGCGGTCTGATTTTCAGCCAAAACCTGCTGATTGCTCTGGTTACCAAAGGCGTACTGCGTGAGGACGCTTACAAATGGGTACAACGCAACGCTATGGCACGTTGGCTGCAAGGTGCTGACTTCAAGACCAACGTTGAAGCTGACCCGGATATCAAGAAATATCTGACCGACGAAGAGGTTGAGCATTGCTTCGATCCGAAACCGATGCTGCGCCACGTTGACGAGATTTTTGCTAGATTTGGTTTATAATTTTGATAAGGAGTGACTGCTAATGTCATCTGTTGTAGTTTTAGGCGCCCAATGGGGCGATGAGGGTAAAGGTAAAATTGTTGACTATTTGGCGCAAAAGGCTGACGCTGTAGTTCGTTACAGCGGCGGCTCCAATGCAGGCCATACCGTTGTAGTTAACAACATTAATTATAAGCTGCGTCTGCTGCCCTCCGGCGTACTGTTCAATGATAAGACTAACGTTCTGGGCAATGGCGTTGTAATCAACCCCGGCGTTGTGCTGGCTGAAATCGCCGGCATGAAGGAAAAGGGCATTGATTGCAGCAATCTGGTTATCTCTGACCGTGCACACGTTGTTCTGCCGTATCATCAACGTCTTGATGAGCTGCAGGAGGAAGCACTGGGCAATCACAAAATCGGCACCACCAAAGGCGGCATCGGCCCCTGCTACATGGATAAGGTTGCTCGCGTAGGCATCCGTATCTGCGATCTGATGGAGCCCGAAACCTTTGCTGATAAGCTGAAGGTTAATCTGGAAGCAAAAAATGCTATTATCACCAAAATTTACGGTGCAGAACCGTTTGACTATGATACCGTACTGAAGGAATATCTGGCTTATGCAGAAGAGTTGCGTCCGTACGTTGCCGATACCGGCGTTGTTATGGATGAGCTGTTCAGCGCCGGCAAAAACGTTCTGTTTGAAGGCGCACAGGCTACCTTCCTCGATATCGACCATGGTACCTATCCGTATGTTACCAGCTCCAACCCGACTGCAGGTAATGCCTGCACCGGCAGTGGCGTAGGTCCCCGCTTCATCGACCATGTTGTCGGCGTAGTTAAGGCTTATACCACCCGCGTTGGTGAAGGTCCCTTCATCACCGAGCTGCTGGATACCGACGGCCCCGGCAACCAAATCCGCGAAACCGGCCATGAATACGGCACCGTAACCGGTCGTCCGCGTCGCTGCGGCTGGCTGGATGCTTTCATGCTGCGTTACAGCGCACGCCTGAACAGCCTGGATTATTTGGCAATTACCCGTCTGGATATCCTCGACCAAATGCCGAAGATTAAAATGTGCGTTGGCTACAAGATTGGCGATGAGGTTCTCAAACGCATTCCTGCAAGCCTGAACGTTCTGGCTAAGGTTGAGCCGATTTTCGAAGAGTTCGACGGCTGGATGACCGATATTAGCGGCATCCGCAACTATGACGAGCTGCCGGAAAACGCTAAGAAATATCTGGCTAAAATCAGCGAGGTATCCGGTGTTGAGCTGGGTATTATCTCCGTTGGTCCTAACCGCGAGCAGACTATCGTTCTGAAAGAGCTGCTGTAAGCTTAGGCTGCTGAAAAAACAGCAAAAGTATTTTAAAAAGTACTTGACTTTCCTTGCGTTAGTCTGTATACTATTAATGTTGCTAATTTATGGTGACAAATGATTCACTAGCTCAGTTGGTAGAGCACCTGACTTTTAATCAGGGTGTCCCGAGTTCGAGTCTCGGGTGGATCACCAACGAAAATATGCCGTTCTTCGAAAGAAGAACGGCTTTTTTGTATTTGCTGGTACAAATTCCGGCAAAACAGAATATAGTCCTGAAAATTTCTTCCTTGCTAATCAATTCCTACAGTAGTAATATGTAAGTGATAAGCAAAGATTTTACAGACTTTTTCGGAGGTGCTTTGATGAAAATAGTAGTTATGGAGCCGTTAGGCGTAAAGATGGAACAGATAAATGCACTGGCAGCGCCGCTGCAGGCTGCAGGCCATGATTTCGTTTATTATACCGCAAAGGAAACAGACCAGACGAAGCTGCTGGCGCGTGTGCAGCAGGCCGATATTATCATGCTGGCGAACCAGCCGCTGAGTGCGGAGATTATCAACGCCTGCCCTAATTTGAAAATGCTGTCTGTAGCCTTTACCGGCGTAGACCACATTGCGCTGGCTGCCTGCCGTGAGCGCGGAATTTTAGTGTGCAATGCCGCAGGCTATTCCACCAATGCGGTAGCAGAGCTGACCTTCGGTTTGGCTATCAGCGTTATCCGCAACATCGTTCCTTGTGATGCACGCTGCCGTCAGGCAGGAACGAAGGATGGCCTGGTAGGCTTTGAGCTTTTCGGCAAGACCTTCGGCGTAGTCGGCACCGGTGCGATTGGCAGCAGAGTGGCGAAGATTGCCGCTGCCTTCGGCTGCAGGGTGCTGGCCTACAGCCGTACTCCGAAGGCAGAGCTGCAGGCTGACGGTGTAAGCTATGTAAGTCTGGATGAGCTTTTGGCTGCCAGCGATTTTGTCAGCCTGCATGTGCCGCTGACGGACGCAACCCGCGGACTGATTAACGCTGAGGCTATTGCCAAGATGAAGCCGACGGCCGTACTGCTGAATACTGCGCGCGGTCCTGTTGTGGACAGCGAGGCGCTGGCACAGGCACTGAACGAAGGAAGATTGGCGGGCGCGGGCATTGATGTGTTTGAGGGCGAGCCGCCGATTGCGCCGGAGCATCCTCTGTGCCATGCAAAGAACACCGTGCTGACACCGCACGTGGCCTTCGCCAGCGCCGAAGCACTGGCTGCACGTGCTGACATCGTTTTTGCCAACATCGAAAAATGGCTGGCAGGCGAACCGCAGAACGTAATTAAGTAAAAAAACGCTATGAAAAGGCTCAATAATTTATATTATTCCAAGAGAATAAAAGAGCTTTTGGCAGAGCTGCAGACAGCGGGAACAACGCTGGTTGTTGCTCCCATGGGCTACGGCAAAACGTTGGCAGTGCAGTACTTTTTGCAGGAGCAGGAGCGCTGCGGCAAAAAGGTACTGCGCCAGAGTATTTACGGCGCCGGTGCCGAGGCCTTCTGGCAGGGAGTGTGCCACAGCTGGCAAAATACGGAGCTGGGTGCTGCGCTGATGCAGCAGTCTTTGCCTGCCGATGCTAATGCCGGAACGCTGGTGCTGGAGCTGTTTCGTCAGCTGCTGCCGCAGGAGCCTGTCTATTGGTTTATAGATGATTTGCATCTGCTGGAAAGCAGCGAGGCGATTGATTTTCTCTTTGCTCTGAGCAAGGCAGGCTTTGCTGATTTGCACCTGCTGCTGGTAAGCAGAGGGCAGATTTTTGATGGCAGCCGTCTGCTGGAGCTGGGGCGCAAGGTCTTTTGCCTTGATAAGCATGACCTGGCGCTGCAGCGTGACGAACTGGCGGAATACAGCAGCAGATGCGGCCTGCAGCTTACGGCGCAGCAGCTGGATGCTTTGCATGAGGCCTGCGAGGGTTGGTTTTCCGTTACCTATCTTAACTTTTTGAACTACGACAGGTATCAGCGCTTTTGCCTTGATACAGGCAGCGTTTATGAAATGATAGCCAATGTACTGCTGCGGCCGCTGCCGCCGGAGCAGCAGCGCTTGCTGCTGCTTATGGGGCAGCCGGAGGAATTCACGCCGGAGCAGGTGGCCTTTGCTTACGGCACAAGCTGCAGAGAGTCTGTAAGCAGACTGCTGGAATGCAATGCCTTTATTATCAGGCTGGCCAACGGCAGACTGCGGTGTCACCATATGCTGAAGCAGGCAACGCGCCATGCCTTCGGCCTGCTACCGGAGGCTGAGCAGCAAATGTACTTCCGTCGCCTGGGACAATGGTACGCGCAGCAGAGGGAGTACGAGGAAGCGCTGGACTGGCTGTACCGCGGCCATGATTTTGACGGCCTGCTGGCTGCAGTGCAGCAGCTGCGCGACTGGTCGATGCACCCGCAGCACAGGCAGCATCTTTTCGACTGGCTGTGCGAATGTCCGCCGGAAATCTTGTGGCAGTATCCGCAGGCGGTGCTGATAATTATGCGGCGCATGTTTTCGCTGAATATGGTGCCGGAAATGCTGCAGGTTAAGGAATGGTACGTGACAGCGCTGGAGCGCAATACTGCGCTTAGCCAGCGTGAGCGCGATAATTATTACGGCGAGCTGGAGGTTATTCTGAGCTTTTTGGCCTTCAACAGCATCACCGGTATGAGCGAGCATCATCGGCGTGCCTACAAGCTGCTGAGCGGTGCTCCGCAGACGCTCAGCAAGCAGGGCATCTGGACCTTCGGCGCGCCCAGTGTTCTGGGGCTGTATTTGCGCACGGGCTGCAGTCTGCGGCAGACGGTTGAGGATATGCAGGAGTGTATGCCGCCGTACTATCTGCTGAGCGGCTGGCACGGTGCCGGAGCCGCCGAGCTGACGGAGGCGGAAGCACTTTTGCTGCAGGGACGCATCGACGAAATGGATATGCCTCTGCAGAAGGCGTATTATCAGGCGGAAAAGCATGGGCAGGAGTGCATTACTATCTGCTGTGATTTTCTGGAGATGCAGCGCGATTTTTTCCGCGGCGTTTACAGCAGTAAGGCAGAGGCGTACAGCCGCCATCAGTGGCAACTGCAGCCTTGGAAGCAGAGCATGCTGCTGAATACTGCCGATATGTGCGCCGGCTTTTACTATGCATTGCTGGGCAAGCCGGAATATATCCCAAGCTGGCTGACGGACGGAAACGGACAGCAGCCTTCGGTGCTTTATCCGGCGCGTCCCTGCCGCAACTATATCAGTGCCCAGTGCCTGCTGGCACAAGGGCAGTATACGGAGCTTTTGGTGCGCTGGTCCGACTGGGAGCAGGAATGCCGTCCCTACAGTAATTTTTTGTGCCTGCTGTATTTGCAGGTGCAAAGGGCGGCGGCCTTTGCCGGCAGAGGCGATGTAACGAGCTGCCGCGCTTCGCTGAAGCAGGCGCTGGCAATGGCTGAGGCGGATAAGCTTGTGCTGCCGTTGGCACAGAACATAGCGCTGCTGCGTCCTTATCTGGAGCAGGAGGCTCAGGGTGAATGCTCGGCAGCGGCGGCAGCGGCGCTGCACCTGGGACAGCAGATGGAGGCGGGCCGGGGGCAGATTATGTCCGCACGCTTTGCCGAAGCAGGCCTGCAGGAGCTGACGGAGCAGGAGCTGCAGATAGCGCAGCTGGCGGCGGCACGCCATACGAACAGGGAGATTGCGCAAAGATTGTCGCTGTCGGAGGGGACGATTAAGCAATATCTCAACAAAATTTTTGCCAAGCTGCAGATTGATGCGGCGGCCAAAAATAAAAGACATCAGCTGGAGCGCTTTTTCTCCAACTCTTAACTAAAGGTTACTTATAGTTAATATTGACCCGGTATATACTGTAAATGAAGAAGTATATGCCGGGTCTTTTTATATCCGGCGGTTAGGAGGCGGAAAAATGAAACGGCTGAAGGTTGTGCTCGTGGCGTGCCTGGCAATGCTCGTGGCTTTTACGGCATTGGCGTGGGCGGCGACGCAGTACAAAACAACAATTAAGGTAAACGGTACAAAGCTGAATGTGCAGCGCTATGTAGAGGGCAAGGGGCCTATGAAGGATAAGGCGGTGCTGCTCAACAAGGATAATAAGGTTGTTGTGCGCTGGAAGCAGCGCGAGCTGAAAAAATGGTACTATGACGGTGATAAATATTTCCGCTTTGTACCATACAGCTATGATATGAAAAACCTGAAGCCCGGCAGATATCGCTTGGTAACGACCAGCAGCTTCGGCAAGGGCGGTGCGGTTAAAAAGACAGTCAACATCAGCTACAAGCCGCAGAGCAAGATGCAGTTCCGTGCGTCCAAGATTATCCGCAAGGGCAACGGCGATGTTTACCAGCGTCTGTATTTCAAAAAGAATAATTCCACAGGCAAGACCTGCTATGCCCAGATTTTCAATAAAAATAACAAGCTGGTCTACAGCACGAAATATAAGGCAAGAAACGCCAATCAGGATTTTGCCTTCAGCTGGAACGGCTGGGCGAGCGGCAACAGCGGCAAAAAATGTGCTAAAGGCGTATACACTGTGAAGTATTGGATGGACGGCGTTAATCCCAAGACTGCCAAGTTCCGTCTGAGCATTTGAGGAGGGGAGCATAATGAAAGAGAAAATGATGCGTATTATCGTAGCTGCTATGCTTGCCCTGCTGCTGTGCAGCCTGACGCTGCTGGCAGGTGCCGCCTCCAAAAATGACTGGAAGAATACGGCAGGATGCTATGTGTGGACAGAAAGCAGCCAGTATAATAACGGCGTGCTGAATATCAAACCCTTGGGCGATGACAAATATCTTTACGAGCTGAAGGTTATGCGTGGCAGTGAGGAAGAGGACAGTGCGGAGGACTTCGTTACTGCCGGCGTTTTTGAAATTAATGAAGATGGCGACGGTATTGCCGAAGTGGATTACCAAAATAATGATACGGTAGAGCTGCGCTTTGTGCTGAAGGACAAAAGCATTACTGCCTATCAGGACGGACCGCTGCCGCTTGATGTTCAGGGTGAATACAGATTTAACGAGGACAGCTTTGATGTATCCGAGGCTGCGGCCGCCGCGCTGCTTGCCGGCCTGCCGGAAAAGCAGACGGGCTTGCCGGAGGATGTTGATGATTATAAGCTGCTTTATGCGGAGGAGCCTGTGGACGGCTGGTTCTACCAACTGACGGCGCTGGATGATGAGGGCGAGGTTATTGCCAAATTTTTGGTAGCTGCCGATTTGAGCGCTGTGTACCGCAACGATAAAGAGGATGAGGTAAGCCTTATTTACGGTGACCCGATCAATATGCTGGCTGCCAAAAGAGCACCGCTTGTAGAGGAGGATGAGCTGGAAGGCCCTGCAATCGAAAGCGGCGAGCTGGAGGGTGACGAGGATGCCCCCGACCTGCCTGCAACCGCAGCTTCCGAGCTTAGTCCGTTGGTGACGGTGGGTCCGGAGGAGGCCAGCCTGAAGGTGGGCGAGCGTACACGCATAGTTGCTTCGCTGCCGGGCTGCGTAGGCTATAATGTAACTGATTTGCGTTCCTCCAATAGTGATATAGTGAAGGTGGACGGCGATGTGCAGCTTTTGGCTGTGAAGCCGGGAACTGCGACGATTAGCGGCAAGCTGCTGCTGGAAAAGGGCGAAAAGGCCTTTATGGCGCAGATTACCGCCTATGAGCCTAAGCTGGAGGCTCCGAATCTGCCGGCGCACTTGGGAATAGACGAGGCGCTGAAGCTGGAGGCCTACGTTGTGGGCGAGGCTGACGGCGTGACACCGGAGTGGAGCGTGAGCGATGAAAAAATTGCCGTTATCGAAGATGGCAAGCTGATCGGCAAGGCTGACGGCGTGGTTACCGTCACGGCAGTCCACGGCGAGATGAAGAGCCAATGGCCGGTGGCTGTGGGCACTGCGGAGCTGCCTGCTGCCGAGGATGAGGAAGAAAATGAGGATGACGATGACGGCTTTGGCTGGCTGACGATTATCGGCGGCGTTATTATCATCGGTGGTGCTGCCTTCTTCTTCCTGCGCAGAAAGCGCAAATGATAAGCTGATGCTGTAAAGCGTTATGCTTACCGAAAAAATAATATGAAGCATCGGAGGCTGAGCTGCGCCAGCCTCCTTGATGCGTCTGCGGCGATGCTGTTGCTTGTGCCCGCAGGCGTATTTTTTTGTGTGCGGGTATATGCTGTTACGTTCGTTTTTGCCTGCCCAAGCGTCCTTGCCGTTGCCTGCAGGCGCGGGAAATCACAGTTATTTTACACTCTGACAATGTTTCACAAAATCTCTGTAAAAAAAGTAACAAAAAGTTTTCAGTTGGACGTTACAAATGGCGAAAAATCTAGTATAATAATATTAAAGTGTATTATACTTTACAAAATCTCTGAGATCTCAAACTGGCGCCAAATCAATCAAAGTAAAATGAGGTAGAATAGTAGAAATGTTTTTTGATTCATATGATACACCAGTCTTCAGACCTCCCAGTGAGGCACGCAGCTTTATTTTGCGCGTTACGCGCGGCTGCGCACATAATAAATGCACCTACTGCAATATGTACAGAGGTGTTCCCTTTCAGATTTTAAAGGATGAAGAAATTTCCCGTCAGATAGCGCTGGCGGCCCATTACGGCAAGAACAAGGTGCGCCGCGTCTTTTTGGCGGACGGCGATGCTTTGGTGCTGCCCACGGCCAAGCTGCTGAAGATTCTGCAGGTGCTGCGCGAGCAGTTTCCGCATCTGCAGCGAGTTGCCAGCTATGCTGCGCCCAAGGATATCCTGCGCAAGAGCGAGGAGGAGCTGCGCCAGCTAAAGGAAGCAGGCCTGAAGCTTTTGTATTACGGCATGGAAACAGGCGACGACGCTACGCTGAAGGCTGTCAACAAGGGTGTTGACGGCGAACAGGCGGTAGAAGCGGGACGCAGAGTTACCGCCAGCGGCATGAAGCTTTCCATGATGATTATTCTGGGCCTGGCAGGCGCAGAGGGCAGCGAACGCCACGCACTGGCAACTGCCAAGGCGATTAATATTATCAAGCCGACGCATTTGAGCGCACTTTGCCTGATGCTGTACCGCGGCAGCGAGCTGCTGGACCAGTACGAGGCAGGCAAGTTTAATCCTCTTTCACCGGCGGGCTTGATGCGTGAGCTGAAGCTGATAATAGAAAATATAGATTTGCCTGCGGACAGGCACTGCCTCTTCCGCAGCAACCATGTATCGAACTACGTTCAGCTGGCAGCAACGCTGCCGCATGACAAGCAAAGGCTGCTGCGCGATATTGATTACAGTATTGCTCAGCTCAGCAAGCTGAAAAGCTGGGACGTATATAACTACAATTAATTTTTGATTTTGCATTTGAGCGGGGCTGATGAAGATGAAAAAGAAGCTGGCTTCCATGCTGACCGTAATCATGCTGGCCTGCAGCCTGCCATGGCAGGCACAGGCTGCAGCGCCTATTGTCAGCAACAAACCGCATAAGGCACCGGTGGCAACGCCGCCGGCCGTAAGCGAGGCGCAGCCTGTGAAGGCGGTGCCGGAGCCTGCTGCCGTCAAAGCCGATACCGCAGCCAAGCCTGCTGCCGAGGTGAAGGCGCCCAAGCAGGCAAAGCCTGAGAAAAAGGCGAAGAAAACTGCAAAGAAAAAGTCTAAAAAAACTAAGGACAAACAGCAGTCCAAGGTGCAGGTGCAGCAAAGCAACTGGCGCCTGAAGGTGGCACAGCAAAAGCTGCAGGTGCTGGGCTTCAGTGACGAACGTCCCAGCGGACGCATGACGGAGGCTACCAGCAGCGCGCTGAAGAGCTTCCAGAAGCAGCACAAGCTGAAGGCGGACGGCGAGCTGAATGATGCAACTTATCAGAAGCTGACCTGGGAGGCCTTTGCCAAGGAAGGCATCCCCAAGGTTAAGGGCAAGGAAATCGTCAGCCGTGCAGCCAAATACAAGGGTGTTCCCTATGTGTTCGGCGGGACCACGACCAAGGGCTTTGACTGCTCCGGCTATGTACAGCATGTATTTAAGGACTGCAAGGCCAAGCTGCCGCGACTGGCAGACGAGCAGGCGTTACAGGGGATTTTTGTAACGCAGAAGCAACTGCGGCCCGGTGACCTGGTATTCTTTACCACCTACGCCGCGGGCGCGTCGCATGTGGGCATTTATGCTGGTGACGGACAATTTTGGAGCGCATCCTCGTCCAAGGGTGTAATGCTTTCGTCGCTGAAGGACGATTACTGGAAACAACGCTATTATGGAGCACGCCGGGTGTTGATTACGAACGGCGAGGTTTATAAATAAAAGTTCTGCTGACGGCAGCCGACTGCCGGACAGCGGGGGAGGGTATAAAATATGATTCGTGAGAGAAGAAATAAGGATAAGCTGGCTTCTTATTACAGAAAGTTTATGGAAGAGGGTATTGTTGACCCCAATGTGCATCCGTGGGTTGCCGACAGCTGGCAGCGTTGCCGTGCTATGCATCTGCCGCACGAAACTATGCCCAAAATCAATAAGCTGAGCCACGAGGAAATTATAGCACACCAAAAGACACATGAGTTCATTGTCAAATATGTTGACGGTCTGTATGAGCAGAGCAAGCAGCATTTCAATATCCATAACCTGAGCATGCTGCTGATTGACGAAAACGGCTATGTAATCAAAAACTACGCTATGCCGTTCTTCCAACGCATTATCGAGGATATTCAGGGCATGCGCGTTCTGGAGGAGGATGTTGGTACCTCCAGCATCAGCATTGCGCGCGAGCATAACGTGCCCTTTTTGATGTTCGGTCCGGAAATGTGGATTAAGGACAGCCATTCCGGCGATGCCTGCAGTGCGCCTATCTGCGTAAACGGCAAAATCCGCTATATTATTTCCTTCTTTTCCTTGGATCAGAACGATTTGCCCTATGATTTGCTTTTGAGCCTGCTGATGACGATGAAATATTCCATCGAACAGCACCTGAACATGCTAGAGGCCTGGAGCATCAACCGTATTATGATGGAACAGCTGCCGGTAACCGTTTACTGGCTGGGCAAGGACGGCAGTGTGAAATACTGCAACGAAAACGGCCGCAAGCGTCTGGAAGGACACGAGCGCCTGGAGGACGTTTTCCTGAACTACGAGCATATTCCTATCAAAAAAGCGTTGCATGGCGTAGCAACACAGCGTCGTGAAATCACCTGGATTACTCAGGACAGAACCTTTGAGGATATTACCACCGTTATGCCTATTAAGGTAGGCAGCGAGGTAGAAAGTGCTTTGGTGCTTTCTATGTCCATTGAGGATTTGAAAACTACCATTGCCCATGCAACCGGTTACAGCAGCCGTTACAGCCTGTACAGCATGGTTGGCGAAACCAGCGAATTTTTGGCGCTGCAGCATAAGGCAAGCCGCGTTGCCCGCACCGACCACAACATCCTGTTGCAGGGCGAGCCCGGTACCGGCAAGCAGCGCTTGGCACACGGCATTCATCAGGCCAGCCCCCGCGCTGCCGCTCCGTTGATTGCGGTAAAATGTCACAACGCATCCTTGGCAGAGCTGGAGGCCGAATTCTTCGGCACCAATGAGGACGGACAGCAGTCCGCAGGCAAGCTGGAGCTTGCTATCGGCGGTACGCTGTTCCTCGACGAGGTAGAAAAGCTGCCGCTCGAAATGGGCGACAAGCTGGCTGATGCACTGACGCACGGTCTGCCTGCAACGGAAAAGGGCGGGAAGCCGCGTATGTTCGATGTGCGCGTAATCGCTGCCTGTGATTCCAACCTCAAGCGCTTGGCAGATAAGGGCTTGTTCTCCCGCAATCTGTATGAGCTGGTGCTGGATACTACCATGCGCGTGCCGCCTCTGCGCGAGCGTGTGAAGGATATCGAGGTTATCGCTTCGCATATTCTGGTGGAAATGTCCGCTCAGCATAACCTGCCGCAAAAACGCCTGTCTCCTGAGGCTGTTTCCCTGCTGCTGTCCTGCAGCTGGCCGGGCAACATCAAGCAGCTGCAGGGTGTTATCGAGCAGGCCTTCTTCCACACTCCCGGCAGCATCATCGAAGCAGAAAATATCAAGCTGCCCGGTGACAAAACCCTGGAGCGCTCTTGGAAGTACGACAAGGAAGCCTTTATTGCAGCCTGGAAATCTGCCGGCGGCAATATCAGTAAGCTGGCAACAATGCTTGATGTCAGCCGTGTAACCCTGTACCGTTATCTGAAGAAGTACGGCTTGGGACCGAAAGCAAAATAAAATTTATCATGATTGTCCCCGAAGCAGGCTTGCCTGCTTCGGGGGCTTTTGCGTTTTGGCGGCGAGTTTGGCGCTGCGAGGCAAGTTTAGAAGAGAAAAATGCAACATGTTGCAAAAATCTCTTGCAGAAACGGTGTTGAGGGTGAATGAAAGGCAGTAAAAGGTGAGGTTAGAAGAAATTTGTTCAATATGTTACATAATCTTTTTTTAAATAGAGCCATTGGCGGTTGATAGTTTGTTGAAGATAATTTTAGAATAAAATATTTTTTTAGAAAATTTTTCAGAAAAAGTCTGCAATAATTCGTAAAACTCAGCATGGATGCGGGTTACAGTTTTTTTAAAAATAGCATACTTAAACTATTTGTACATGTTAGCACATTGCTAAAAGGAATTCGAAGTGCTATAATAAATAATGTATAAAATTATTTAGCCGAAGATTAAATAGCTTCGAGTGTACTTGAAGCTGTTTTACGAAGGCTTGTTGCCAGTGTTGCTGCTGCAGGACAGCGGATGGCAGAAAACAGCAATATCGGCTCAGGACAATTAATACAATAGTTGTTTAACTTGTTTCCTCACGCGGCAGGGGCTGCGTATCTTACAAAACATAATTATAGGGGGAATGTTTGATGAAATCTTTAGCAAAAATTGTGGCGATGGGATTGGGTTGATCCGGGATACACTTATAATGCTTATTCACCTATCCATCATAAGAATAATGACTACGAAGATGTAACAATTTTTATGAATGGTAATGAGCAGAAGGACACCGATAACAAAAACAAACCGTTTAATGCGCTGATTAATGAATATGCCCAATATCATTTTAGCGCAACCGGTAATGTATATATTAAAGATAGCTGTTCTTCTACTAAGAGCACAAATGCGGTATATACTTATTTTGGCGATGACGAGCATCCTAATATTGACTTCCGTGGTGCAGAAAAAGTAGTTATTATTGCTAACGCGCTGAAAGATGGCTATGGCAGCCAGGCTATTTCTGCTAAAAAAGGCGGCAATATTGCTATAGCAACGAAAGAAACCGGTTATACCAAAATTATCGGCGATATTGATTTGTATCATTGGCGTGGTGCTGGCACAGTAAGTGTTGATTTAAACAACAAGGATTCGTACTGGTATGGTAATGAAACTAACTTATTTGATTCTGGAAAGCTGAATTTGACAATTCGCAATGGTGCTGAATGGATTTATACGACAGGTGAGAAGACTTATAACTTTGCAAAGAAGAGTTATGCAACTGGTCGCAGCATCAGCAATGTTACCTTAAAGGATGGCGGCATCATCAATCTGCGTAATGCTGATGTGCAGAAAAAATTTGCCGAGGTAAACAACGACGAAGCACTCAGAAGCAAGGAATTCGGAGATCTTCATATGTACGACAACGGTGATCACCGTTATGTGCAAATCGGTACCTTAAATGGTAATGGTGGTATCTTCAAGGTTGATTTGAAATATACTGCCGGTGATGATAAGGCAATTACCAGTACCAGCAAGGTAAAAGAAGACAGCGACTATATTTACATTACGAAATCCGGAGAAGGCACTCATGACGTACAGTTTGTAGCAGATGAAGCAAATCTGGACGCTATGGGAAAGGACAGCAAGCTGTATTTTGCTAACGACAAGAGCGGCGGCGTAACCTTCACCAGCAGTACAGTGGAAGAGCTTGCTCCTAAGACTTCGGCAGCTAACCTGTATGACTACAAATACGCTGTAAAAAATGAAGCAAACGGAAATGCTAAGGATTGGTTCATTGCTTTAGATCAGGGTGATGCCAACGAAAATATTCCGGCAGCCTTCAAAGCAATGCAGGCCGGCTATGCTCTTGGCACAGAGATGGACAGATTCAACAAACGCATGGGCGAAAGCCGTTATCTGGAAGGCGACAGCGGCCTTTGGGTTCGTTATCGTCATGCACGCACCGGTTGGGAAAACAGCTTTAAGACTAACAGCAACATGTTCCAGGTTGGCTTTGATAAGCTGAAGCTGGAAAAGGATGGCAAGCACTATCGCGGCGGTGCAGTTGATTACACTGATGCCAACACCAGCCTGCTTGGCCTGAAGGGCAACGGTGAGCATGAGCGTTACGCTTTGAGCCTGTATGATACCTGGATTGGCGACAAAGGCCATTACCTTGATTTAGTTTTGCGTGGCGGTCGCACCAGTAATGATCTTGATGTAACTACCCGTAATCAGGAAATTATCAAGGGCAAGTATCATCAAAACTTTGGCAGCATCAGTGGTGAATGGGGCAGAAAGCTTGCCAACGATAATGGTTGGTATGTTGAACCTCAGGCACAGCTGCAGATTGCAAGAGTAGGCAGTGCTGACTACAGAACTAATTATGGCGTAAAGGTTGAACAGGATGCCGCAACAAGCGTTATTGCTCGTGCAGGCTTCCGTCTTGGACGTGACTTTAGCGATAAAGGTAATTTCTATATGAAGGCAGACTGGCTGCATGAATTCTGTGGCGACCAGAATATTAGAGTAAGCGCTGCAGACGGCAGTGAACAAAGCAGCTTTAATGGTCAGGACAGCTGGTGGGATTTGGGCTTAGGCGCGGACTTTAGCCTTGGTAAAGATACCTACCTCTATTGCGATTTTGAACGTACTCTTGGCGGTAACTATGACCGCACCTGGCAGGCCAATGTTGGTTTACGCTATGCCTTCTAACGTATAACTGAATAGAACTTGTGCTTAAAAACCCCGCTCTGTCGGCTTTGCGACCAGGGCGGGGGTTTTGTTATGCCCAAGCAGTAGTGCGGTACTTTGCTCTATGGATAAAAACCTACTGAATGCATAGCATATAAAATTTCGTTTATAAAAGAAATATGGGTACTGTCAAAGGTTTCCTCTAAACCATTTTCTAGTTTGTAGACAGCCTTGTATAGAAACGCCGGCAAGATACATTCCTACCAAGGCTTCTTCTACAGAGCATTCACGTCTTTGGTAGCGCTGAATAATAGCAGACTCAAAAGTAAGAGCTTATTGTAAGCAAAGGTAGTCTCTATGTCTATCTTTTTGAATTGAATTTGCGCAACTTATTATACTTCATCGAAATATGCATTTATACATACTACTTGGAGCTTAGCGACGCAAAACGAAAGGTGTACAGTGAATAAAGTAACTAAAAAAAGCATTATACTTTTTTAAAATATCGCAAGAAAAACCGTTTCTTAAACTCTCAGTGCAAGTGATGAGGTTGAAAAATAAAGATAAAAGTGCTAAAATAAAGGTATAAAAGAATCTTCAGAATATTTCACACAGTATTTTGTTAAAGTGTTTTAATTTTTATCAGCGATGCATTAATAAAAACCTATTTTAGAGTTCTGTTTGACTTAATATATATAATTGCACATGCTGAGATTATATATAAGAGTACTTTAGTGGCATGGCTGCCGCCATAAATACTTAACTTGTTTCCTTACGTGGTCTAAGCCACGCTTTAATATAGCGGTTCATTTTTGAATATGTTAAGGAGGAGTGTTTTATGAACAAGGTATTTAAGGTTATCTGGAGTGAAGCGCGTAATGCTTATGTGGTTGTTTCCGAAATGGCAAAAAGCCATGGAACCAAAAGCTGTTCCACGAAAAAACTGTTGGCAATGCTGATTGCTACAGGTGTAATGACCTGTGCAAGCGCAGCGCCGGTTATGGCTGAAGATGCTGTAAATTTGGCACCGGATGCAACAAAGATTGCGATTGGCGAAGGAGCAGTGGCTAGTGGTAAAGGCAGTGTTGTTGCAATTGGGCAAAAAGCAAGTGCTAGTGGTGAAGGCAGTGTTGCAATTGGGCAAAAAGCTGTTGCAAGCGGCTTAGTTGGTATTGCTATCGGCCGTGATGCTGAAGCAAGCGGAAATGACTCTATTGCAATCGGTAGCGATACCAAAGCGACCCAAATTTATAGTGTTGCAATCGGCAATGATATTAAGTATATAGGCGAGAGTGCAACTGCTGTAGGTCAACAAGCGTATGCAACTGGTTCTAATTCTACTGCTATCGGTACTATGACCAATGTTGATGCTGGTTGGAACGCAGCACATCAAGGTCAATGGAGAATGGCTGGTAAGCAGTCTACTGCTATCGGCGCATATGCAGGTTCTTGGGGCGATTATTCTGTTTCTGTAGGCGGTTTCTCTAAAGCGGAAGGTGAATTTGCAACAGCTCTTGGCTATGCTGGAAATGCAAATGGTTATTTCAGTACTGCTTTAGGCGATTTAGCTATGGTGTTGCACTGGGTGGCTCCTCTATTGCAGATAGAGAAGCAGGCATGATTGGTGCATTTGCTCCTGAGGGTGCAGACAGCCTTACTTGGATAGCAAATGGTGGTGCTGTATCTGTAGGTGCCAATAATTCTCTTACCCGTCAAATTATTAACGTGGCAGCAGGTACCGCAGATACCGACGCTGTAAACGTAGCACAGCTGAAACGCGCAATGGAAAATGTTAACATTAAATTTGAAGCAGGTAACGGTATTGTAATCGAAACTGTAAAAGGTGATGAAGGTACAACCTATAAAATCAGCACTAATATTGTTGGTTCGGATACCAAGACTGATACTACTACCGTTACACCTTCTGCTAGCGGTGATGGTGGAACAATTGGCGGAGATATCGGAATTGTTGTTCCTAATCCTGGTATCGACCAGTTGCCCAATCAGCCGGCAACTGACAATAATATTCAGACCGGTGATCCCGTAAAGATTGAAACCGTAACCAAACCTACTAATTTTGCAGCAGACGAGGGCGATGCTCTTGCAATCAGCCCGAGCGAAACCTTAGGCATTAAAGGTGATGAAAATATCACTACTAAAACTGATGCTGAGGGTAAAAATATTCAGGTTACCTTAAATAAGGATTTGAAAGTGGATAGCGTTACTGCCGATAAATTTGTGGCCGGTGATACAACAATTACCAATAACGGTCTGGAGATTAAAAATGGTCCTTCTGTTACCAATAACGGTATTAATGCCGGTGATAAGAAGGTTACCAATGTTGCAGATGGCGAAATCAGCGCAACCTCCAAGGACGCTGTAAATGGCAGCCAGCTGCATGAAACCAATATCAATGTTGCGAACAACAGCATGCGCATCAACAAGCTGGGCGACCGTGTAAACAAGGTTGGCGCAGGCGCAGCTGCTCTGGCAGCACTGCATCCGATGGACTTTGATCCGGATGATAAATGGAGCTTTGCAGCAGGCTACGGCAACTATGCAGGCGAAAACGCTGCAGCAATCGGCGCTTACTATCGTCCTGACGAAAAGGTAATGTTCAGTGTTGCAGGTACCGTAGGCAATGGTGAAAACATGGTTAACGCAGGCATCTCCTTTGCTCTGGACCGCACCAACCATGTAAGCAACAGCCGTACCGCTTTGGCTCGTGAGGTTATCGACCTGCGCGGTCAGCTGGCAGTAATGGGCGCTAAGATGGCTAAGATGGAAAAAGCATTCGGTATGCTGGATGAAACCAAGACCAAGCTCTTCCCGGATATCCCGGCTAACCACTGGGCTTATGAATACATCGCTAAGCTGGCAGGCAACGGCTACATTGAAGGCTATCCTGACGGCAACTTCGGTGGTGACCGTCTGATGACTCGTTATGAATTTGCTGCAATGCTCTATCGTGCAATCGAAAACGGCGCAGCTCTGGAAGAAAAGATCATCAAAGAATTTGAGCCTGAATTGGGCCGCATCCGTGTAGACCGCATCAGCGGTGAAGATGGCGATCGCGATAAGATCGAACGTGTACGCGTAAACGATACTAAAGGCGAGCGCGACCATTACGGCAACAAGCTGGCAAAATAAATTGTCGGCAGTGACAAGTGAATAAAGCTCAGTAAACAGTAAAGGCGTTCTCCCGCAGGGGAGAACGCCTTTTGTCGTAATGAGGCATGCCTTGAATGTAATAACACTTTTTATTTAACGAACTATTGTTTTTGAAACGCTTCTGTGTTATAATTACCTTAGTTGCATAGGTAGCCGCATTTTGGCGGAGCTTATGCCTGGTCGTGCGGACCAGTGGCGCCTGTCGAGCTTTCGGCAGGCGCCTTTTCCTTTATGTCAGTCGCAATTGCCGGCTTATATATTTTTACTGCAAATTATGCTATAATCAAAGGAGGAAACAAATGAAAAAGCAAATGTCTAATCTCGATAAGCTGACTCTGTCCAATGATTTTCTTTTCAAGCAAGTTATGCTCAGAAAACGCATCTGCAAGCATATTCTGGAGGAGCTTTTACATACCGAAATTGCAGACATTACCTATCTTGAAGCAGAGCAGACTATTGATGTTTATCCTGACAGCCATGGTATTCGTCTGGATGTCAGAATCGCAGATGCTGCCGATACTCATTACAATCTGGAAATGCAGGTAAAGAATCCTGTTAATCGTACTACAGGAAAATTTCTGTTGCCTAAGCGTACCCGCTACTATCAGGCTATGCTTGATACTGATATGCTGCAAAAAGGTCAGGATTATGACGAATTATCTCCTACGTATATAATTTTCTTTTGTCTGTTTGATTTTTTTCAGGATTCCCAGCGTATTTATACCTTTAAGAAGCGTTGTCTGGAAAACATGAATATTGAATTGGCAGATGAAGCTGCTATTATGTTTCTCAATACCTTGGGAACCAAAGGCGATGTGTCACCGGATATCCAAAGTCTGTTTGACTATATCAATAATAATACAGTTACCAGCAATTTTACACGTGAGGTTGCTGACACGATTGTAGAAATTAAAAATGACAAGAAAGTGAGGGATGCCTATATGACTTACGAAATGCGTATGAAGGACCTGCGTGACGAAGCACATGCCGAAGGCAAAGCAGAAGGTCTCGCCGAAGGCAAGGCAAAAGAAAAGACTGCAACTGCAAAGCGTCTTTTAAGTATGGGATTATCTGTAGAGGATATTGCTAAGGCTACTTCACTTTCCGTTGAGCAGGTTGAAGCAATTAAGGCGGAATGAATTTGACAAATATTTTTCTTACAGTAAAGGCGTTCTCCCGCAGGGGAGAACGCCTTTTTACATTGTAACGAAAGCAGTTAAGCTGTTATGGTATACGCTTTATAGACTACATGCAGAGCTGACACTTACCATTTTTCCGGAATTCCGGGGAAGTCGGCAATTGTCAGCATACAGCAGCTGCCGGTGGCCAGCAGTGTATCTGCATCAGTATCATATACATGAATCTGCATAGTAATTAACTGGCCATTATGCGAAACAACCTTAGCCTGTGCCTCTACCATTGCACCGGAAGGAGCGCCCTTGATGAAATCTACGGTCATCGATACCGTAACCACGCGCTTGCCCATAGCGGCGCAGGCGATGCCGGTGGCATTATCCACCAGTGTTGTAAGCAAGCCTCCGTGCAGCTTGCCGTTGAGGTTTGTATGGATAACAGGGTCGATGCGCAGGCCTACTGCAGCTTTGCCGCAGCTGATGCTGTGAACCTTTATGCCGCAGTGCTGCATAAAAGCGTTATGCGTGTAGATATCTTTTACGCTTCGGATAATTTCTTCCGGTTGCATAAATCATTCCTCCTTTAGACAGGCATCCAGCGCTTGGGCAACGTCGTTGCATTGCTCAAGGCTTGCTACCCAATTTTGTAAACGTAATGCCTTTGCTTCACCGTAAACAGGTACGGCAAGGCTCATAAACTTGGCACAGAGCTCCTCCCAAGTCAGAGGATTTTCCGGATCTCCCTTAGGATAATCAACCTGCATTGTAAGAGTTTGTCCGTTATGCAGCTGAATTTCTACTCTGGAAGCCAGCTTGGAAGCATCTGCCGCATGAAGCTGTTCCATAGCCTCATCACGGATAACCTCGATGCGCTGCATTAAATCCGTAAGCTCTTTGTTGTGGATACATTCCTCACTGAACTGCGAAATGCCTACTTCGCCGAACTTTAGCATAGCAGCGGAGCAATATTGAATACTGAATTTGCCGCCGTAGGGAGTTTGTGGCTGCGGATTGTTAATCAGATAGTTGGTAATATCGTTGACATACAGCTTAATTTCAGCAATGTCCTTGGGCTGCAGGGAATGCGTCTTGCGCAGCTCCTGAATAGCGTAAAGAGCAGCGTGGGCATGCTTGCAGCAGGCGTAGGGCTTGAAGGAGTTGATGTCAATCTTCAGCTTATCAGTGCTCATGTTTTCGGTAAGCTTTTCCAAATGCGGCTCCTTGACCATGGCACGGCAGAAGCCCTTTTCGCCTTCTAAAATTTCACTGGCAGCAGTAAAGCCCTTCTGTGACAGATAGGCACTGAGAACACCGCTGTAGGAAGCCTTACCGGTGTGCAGCGGCTTGCTCATGGCACCCTCTTTTAAAAACTCCCACAGGCCTGCTGCCTGTGTACCGGCGCTGCCGTAGCACATCAGTGTCTGCTGTGCGTCAAGACCGAGAGCGTTGGCGGCAGCAGCACCGGCGGCGATGGTGCCTGCAGTACCGGTAGTATGCCAAAAGAAGTAGGATTCCGGGATAACTGCTTCGCCTACGCGGCCGCTGGCTTCGTAGCCTGCACAAATTGCTGCAATGAGCTGCTTGCCGCTTTTGTGTTCGGCTTCGCAGACAGCCAGCGCGGGTGAAACAACGACGCAGGCCGGATGGATAATCGAAGGGTTATGCAGATCATCGAAGTCCAGACTGTGGGAGGCAGCACTGTTGATAAAGGCTGCGTTCAGGGCACCGGCTTTTTTTGCGGGAAGGCTGCCGAAGATATTTGCCTGCGGTGCATCTCCCTGAAGAATAACATCATGTATAATACGTACAGGTTTTTCCTTCGAACCGCGGATAGCAATTCCCAGCCAGTCCAACAGACATTTTTTAGCCATTTCGATGCTGTGAGCAGAAAGCTTTTCGTAGCACAATTCTGCGGTAAATTTTGCTAATGCTTTAGTTGTCATTGTTAATACCTGCCTTTGCTTTAATTTTAACTATTGCCATGGTATTCGCCAAATGCAACGTAAACACCTGCCTTAGCCTTAAAACAAATTACCTCCCTGCTGGTATTCTCCGAATACCTCGCGCAGTACGCCGCAGATTTCGCCTAAGGTTGCATAGGTTTTAACAGCATCAATCAGATAAGGCATGAGGTTAGCTTCACCCTTGGCAGCTTCCTTCAGAGCTTTCAGGGAAGAATCTACTGCCTGTTGGTCACGGTGAGCCTTCATTTTATTTACACTGGCAATCTGACGTTCCGCAACGCTTAAATCTGCCGTAATAACATCATTTGTTTTGACAGCCTTATTGTCTGCAAATTTGTTGACGCCGATGACTGTACGCTTGCCTTTTTCGATATCTGTCTGATATTCGTAGGCATGGGCGGCCATTTCTCCTTGCATATAGCCTTGTTCGATAGCAGCAACCGCACCGCCCATAGCATCAATTTTTTGGATGTATTCATAAGCTTCTTTTTCAAATTTATCAGTGAGTGCTTCAACATAATAGGAACCGGCCATGGGGTCGATTGTGTTGGCAACACCGCTTTCGTAAGCGATGAGCTGTTGGGTGCGCAGTGCAAGCGTTGCACTTTCTTCCGTCGGGAGGGCAATGGCTTCGTCATACGCGCAGCAGGCCATCGACTGAATGCCTGCAAGTACAGCGGACATAGCCTGCCAGGTAATGCGGGCAACGTTGTTCAAAGGCTGTTGTGCTGTAAGCACGCTGCCTGCGGTATGAACGTGTACGCGCAGCATCTGTGCCTTGGGAACGGTGGCTCCGTAACGCTCTTTCATGATGCGTGCCCACAAGCGGCGGGCAGCGCGGAATTTGGCTATTTCAGAGAAGAAATTCAGTCCTGCGGTAAAAATCCAGCTGATGCCGGGAGCAAAATCATCAACCTTTTGGCCTGCTTTGATCGCAGCATCAATATAGGCCATGGCATTAGCGAAGGCAAAAGCGATTTCCTGTACCTCGGAAGCACCTGCTTCGCGGATGTGATAAGCGCCAACACTGATAGTATTCCATTTTGGGATATTCTGCGAGCAATAAGCAAAGGTATCTGTGATCAGGCGCATGGAAGGACGTGGCGGAAAGATATAGGTTCCACGGGCGATATATTCCTTGAGGATATCGTTTTGAATAGTGCCCTTCAGCTGCTCAGGCTTTACGCCCTGCTTTTCGGCAACAGCAACATACATTGCCAAAAGTACGGCTGCCGGACCGTTGATGGTCATCGAGGTGCTGACCTTGTCCAGGGGAATGCCTTCAAAAAGCTTTTCCATGTCAGCGAGAGAATCAATTGCTACGCCAACCTTGCCGACTTCGCCTTCGGATAACGGTGCGTCGCTGTCCAGACCGATTTGTGTAGGCAGATCCATAGCTACGGAAAGACCGGTTTGACCTGCCTGCAGCAGATATTTGTAGCGGGCATTTGTTTCTTCGGCAGTGGCAAAGCCTGCGTAAGCACGCATAGTCCACAGGCGACCTCTGTACATTGTGGGCTGTACGCCACGGGTAAAGGGATACTGACCGGGAAAGCCGAGTTTACTGTTATAATCAAATTTTTTATCGATATCTAAGGGTGTATATAAGCGCTTTTCGCTTAAATGCTGCCGTTCAGGGAATTTTGCGATTGCCTTGGCAACCTTGGCATCATAGGCATCTAAGCTAAGCTGTAAATCTTCTCGTGTAGTCATAATGATCTTCCTCCTTGGATTGCTCTTTCATCGTGCCTGTTTTTTCTAACGCAATGTGCATGTCGAAGGCGTGTTCCAGGTCAACAGGCTCATGGCCGTTTTTTCTTTGCGCCATTTTCAGGTAATCATAAAGCTGTTCCCTGAAATCGGGGTGGGCGCATTTTTCGATAATCAGCTTGGCCCGTTTTAGAGGACTCAGACCGCGGATATCGGCTACACCTTGCTCGGTAATAAAAATCATCGTATCATGTTCGGTATGATCTGCGTGTGAAACCATGGGAACTACGCTCGAGATATTACCGCCTTTGGCAGTTGACGGGGTGGAGAATATTGTCAGGTAACCGTTGCGCATATAATCTCCGCTGCCGCCGATACCATTCATCATACGGTTGCCCATAACATGGGTAGAATTTGCCTGACCGTAAATATCAAATTCAAGCGGTGTATTCATGGAGATAACGCCGAGGCGGCGGATGACCTCCGGATTATTGCTGATGTCGAGCGGGCGCAGAACAATGCGGTTACGGTAGAGCTCGGGATCTTCTTTATACATCTCCCAAACTGTCGGCGATGGTGTGAAGGCACAGCCGGAGGCTTGGGTGACTTTACCGCATTTTATCAGCTTAAAAACAGAATCTTGCAAAATCTCCGAGTACATAGTAAGATTATCAAATTTAGATTCTGCCAAACCAATTAATACAGCATTGGCTATGCTTCCTACGCCGGACTGCAACGGCAGCATTTGCTGCGGCAGACGGCCGTGGCGCTGCTCGTGCTCCAGAAAATCAACCAGGTTAGCGGCAATTTTTTTGCTTGCTTCATCAGGAGCGCTTAAATTGCGTACATGGTCGACAATGTCTGATTCGACGATGCAGGTAATTCTGTCAAGTCCGCAGCTTACATAAGGAGAACCGATGCGGTCGCCGACATGATAAATAGGGATTTCGGTGCGCTCAGGTGGTTTGCTGCAGATGTAAATATCGTGCATTCCCTCCAGCGTCAGCGGGATAGATGTGTTGACCTCAACGATAATCTTTTTCGCATGCTTTACAAGCATAGGCGTGTTGCCGACGCCCGGACCGAGAACAATGCTGCCGTCTGCATTAATAGCAGCAGCTTCAACGATTGCAACATCAACATCGCCGTAAAAGCCGTAGTCGATTTGTTGGGCAAAGTGGCTTAAATGCTGATCAATATAGGTTACGCTGCCGGTGTTGATCTGGCGGCTGAGTGTTTTGTTGGAGGCTGCATAATAAGGCATGCGTCCGCTGATACCGCCGACTTCGGCAAGTGCTTCTTCGATTTCCGGTCCGACGGAAGCACCGCTCCAAATATTGATACGACATTTTTTGCCGGCCTTGATGGCTTTGGCAAGAGCAAGAGTGGTTTTCTTAGGATAGCCAGAGGGGGTGAAGCCGCTGACACCGACATTCATACCGTCGGTAATCAGTGTGGCTGCTTCGTCCGCGCTGACTATTTTGTCAAATAGGCAGGGGGTGCGCAAACGTGTTGCATCCAGCATTTCAAAAACCTCTTTTCTTTTTTGGAAATTTCCTTATCTGCTTACAGTTTAAATCTATCAACATATAAAGTAAAATACGGAAAATACATTTTACATATAAGAAATACATATACGTTAACTCGTTCTTTGATGTGGGAACAGGATAATTCATGATATATAGTTGTCTGTTTTTAGAAAAAAACGAAAAAACTTATACTTTTATTCTTAATCACTTATAAAAATAATCTATTGGAGTTATATGTGTTTTGCATATGCTGTCATTGGTTTTATGAAAAATTTAATTTTAAAAACTAAAAAAGTACTCAGAAATATTGCTGTATAGTATAATAAAGGCAGAGAGAAGTAAAGGAGAACCCTATATGGACATAGAATATTACCGCAATTTTATTGCCATAGTTGAGGCCGGCAGTATTTCTGCCGCAGCTAAGCAGATAGCGATTGCCCAGCCGGCGCTGAGTAATCAGCTTAAGGTGCTGCAGAAGCGTTTTGGTACGCAGCTGCTGCATGTGCGCCGTGGTGGTCACAGCATTGAGCTTACGGATGCAGGCTGTATTTTATATAACAAGGCTAAGTATATCTGCTCGGCAGAAAACAGCGCTCTGAAGGAGATAGTTGACTGTCAGGCAGGCTTTAGCGGTACGCTGCGCATCAGTCTGTCACCTTCGATGTCAATAAACTTTATTAAAAACTTTTTGAGTGATTTTTACAGAGAGTTTCCGCATATTAATTATGAGCTGTATGAGGTGCCGATTGACGAACAAACCCAGCAGCTTTTAGAGGGAAAAACGGAAATAGGCATTGCAAATGCACCCCTAAAGCAGTCTAAACGCTTTGAAACGCTGTTCAGTCGTAAAGAGCGTCTGGTTGCGCTTTTTCATAAGGATAGCCCGTATCTGAAAAATGATAAGCCTAATATCCTGCTGGATGATTTGGAGGACATTCCGTTATGTCTGTCGCGTGGCTGTTCTGAGCTGTTTTTTTCTGTGTGCTCGGATTCACACATTTTCCCGCAGGTTATGAGTATTAATACTACTAAGCTTTCTGCCATAGCCTGGGCAGAAAAAAATACCGGTGTGGCGATTGTACCGGCATCGGCTGTAGAATTGTTTCCGGCGAATCTGGTCCGCAAGGAAATCAAGGATGAGCGCTTGTTTCTGGAGATGACGCTGTCTATAGTTAAGGGCAGAGAGCTGTCGCAGGTTGCGCAGACCTTTATTAATTATTATATGCAGAATAAATAAAAATACGCCTTAGGCTGTTGATGCCTAGGGCGTATTTGTTGTGCCTTCTTACTTTATTTTTTTCTTCGGTCTGTATTCCGAGATAAACAGACCAGTCATCGTCAGAATGGTACCGAGTGCTACCAGCAGCGTGATTTTTTCCTGCAGGACAATCGCCGAGGTAATGACGGTGATGACGGGAACCATATAAATATAGACGCTGGCCTTGACTGCGCCCAACTCCTTTACTGCCAGATTCCAGGTGACAAAGCAGAGGGCGGAAGCGCCCAGTCCCAGAAAGACAATGTTGAAAAGATAGGTAGTATTGGCGAAGCGCGCCAGGTTCAGTTCAAAATCCAGAAAGCCCAGCGCCGGTAGCATAAAGAGAATGCCGTAGAAAAAGGTTCTGCGTGTAGCGAGGATAACAGGATAGCCGTAGCTGCTGATTTTTTTCGTCAGCAGGGCATAAAACGCCCACACGACAGCGGCGGAAATCGCCAGCAAATCACCCAGCGGATTGAGCTGCATGGCTGCACCGTTGAAGCTGATGCAGGCGATGCCGCTCATCACGATAAAAAAGCCGATGATGAACTGTTTGCTTAAGCTGCCGGCAGAACGCATAAAATAATGCGCCAGCAGCGCGGTAAAGAAAGGCGCTGTGCTGCCGATTACGCTAACGTTGGAGGCCTGTGTATAGGTCAGGGCGATGTTTTCCAAAAGGTAGTAGAGGCAGATGCCGCAAAGGCCTGCTGCCATAAAAACAGGCTCCTGCTTTTTATCTGTTTTCAGCATTTTAGGATAAGCAAGCCAAAGGGCGAAAAAGGCCATAATAAAGCGGAAAAAAAGAATTTCCAGCGGCTGAAAGCCGGTAAGTAAAACCTTGGTAGAAATAAAGGTCGTGCCCCAGGTAGCAATTGTAATGAGGGCAGCAATGTGACCGATGTAGCGAGTGTTTTGCATTTGCTTAGAAATCTCCGTTCTTTTTAGTGCGCAGTAAAACGCATTCTATGATTTTAGCAGACTAAAATCCTGCTATTAACAAACTATCCCCTCTGCCGGTATGACAGAAGGGATAGTTTGTAAAATTTTATTTTGTGTGCTTATCTTCGGCAGCCTGCTTATTTGGCGCCGCAGCAGCATATTTTGTCAGGGCAACCTTCGTGATGTGGAAGTCGCCTACGGCAGCGGGACCGTCGATACAGCCGTTGGAGCAGGCCATACCTTCGATATAGCTGCAGTCGAGCTTGCCTGCGGCAGCAGCCTTAACCGTATCACGGCATTTGTCCAGTCCGGAGCAGTATTGCGCATTATGCACCTCACCGCCCATAGCTGCAACCGTATCCTGCACGGCAGCGCTTACGCCGGCCGTTAGCGGGAAGCTCAGGCCAAGCTTGGAGGCATCGCGTTCATAAGCAGTATCACCGCTCATTTCCGCAAATTTGATATCCTTGCCCTCCAGCATGCACATAATCTCTTCAAAGGTCAGCACGTAGTTGATGGTTTCGCGGTGCTCGCGTGCTTCCACCTTTTTGGCGATACAGGGACCGATGAACACAGTAACGGCATAAGGATATTTTTGCTTAATCAGCTCAGCGCAGGTGAGCATGGGAGAAGGTGTATCCGAAATCTTGTCTGCTGCCTCCGGTACCTGCGTTTTAATCAGCTTAACAAAGGCAGGACAGCAGGAGCTGGTCATAAAGCCATGCTTGGCAGGAACCTTCTCCAAATATTCCTCTGCTTCCTTAACGCTGGTGATATCGGCGCCAACGCCAACCTCTACAACTTCAGCGAAGCCTGCTTTTTGCAGTGCCTCGTAAATTTGCGCCATGGTAATCTTCAAACCGTATTGGCCTACGATAGAAGGTGCCACAAGGGCGATAACCTGCTTGCCCTGCTGGATTTCGCGGATAACGCGGATAATATTGCTGCGCTCGTCAATGGCGCCGAAGGGGCAGGCATTGCGGCAGGCACCGCAGGAAACACATTTTTCGTGGTCAATGACAGCCTTACGGTTTTCACCGATGCTGATGGCACCGATGGCGCAGGCACGCACGCAGGGACGATGGATTTCGATAATCGCACCGTAGGGGCACATCTGCTTGCAGCGACCGCATTCGATACATTTCGTTTTATCGATAAAGGCGCGGTCCTGAATAATGCTGATAGCCTTTTTCGGGCAGTTGTTCATGCATTTGTGGGTGATGCAGTGACGGCACATATCGGTAACGTAATAAGCATCAATCGGGCATTGGTCGCAGGCTGCGGGTAGCACGTCAATAATCGGCAAATCGGTGCGCTCAGGCTCGTTCAGCGTCAGCTTGGCAGCCTCGATAATATTGCTGGAGCACTCCTGGCCCAGCGCCATATCAATACGGTTTTTCAGTACGGCTCTTTCTTTATAAACACAGCAGCGGTAGCGCGGAGTATCCTCGCGTACCTCCTGCAGAATATCGTAGACGTGGTCAGGCAACTCGTTATTCCAGGTGTAGCGGGATAAATGCTCCAGCACCATGCGGCGCAGCTGCGCAACAGCGGTTAATTCCATAAGGGTTCCTCCTTGGCAATTAGTTATATTGCGTTTTGCATTGCATACTCTATACTGTACAATTCTTTACAGAACGCAAAAATCCTGCTGCTGCTGTGAGATAAATCATGGGAAAGAGGGAAGTGTTTGTAATTTGGCAGTAAGCTGTCACGGTTTTCACCTATGGAGCTTTGTAGATTATAGAGCAGATAAAAAAAGTTGCGAGAATACTGAATTCAGCATTCTCGCAAGCATTATAAAGATGAATCTAACAAAAAATCCCGTATGTTTTTATGGATAATACCATCACGGCTCATATCAAATTCGTCAAGTGAAAGCACATATTTCGGATAATTATCAGTGATAGCGCTGTATACGCCGAATTCACGTTGAATAGTTTCTTCTGCGGCTAACAGGTATGTGACTTGAATATATATTTTTTGATCTTGTTTTTCACAGACAAAATCTATCTCTTTGGTGTCAACCTTGCCAATGCTCACCTTATAACCACGGCGTAAAAGCTCAAGATAAACGATATTTTCCAGAATGAGATTAATATCCTTCATGTTGCCGCCGAAGACTGCTTCGCGGATGCCATGGTCAGCCACATAATATTTTTCGTTGATAGCAAGCAGCTTTTTACCTTGTACATCCTGACGTTTTACCTGATAAAACAGAAAAGCATCGGTGCAGGCTTTAACGTAGTTGATAATGGTTTCTGTTGCCATACTGCGTCCTTCGCTTTTCAAATATTTAGAAAGCACATTGGCAGAAAAAATGGTGCCGATATTTGCAGTTATGTAGGTAAGTATGCGTTCAAGCATGTCAACATCACGGATATTGTTGCGGCGTATAATATCTTTCAGTTCTACTGATATATATACATCCTGTAAATATTGTTTGCAGGCAGCTTCGTTATATTGCAGAGCTGCCAGATAGGGCATTCCGCCGAAGTGCAGGTATTTCTTAAAGCAGTCTGCTTCACTTGTATTAGGCTGTATAGTATTATATAGCTCAATAAATTCAGAAAATGAAAAAGGATAAATAACAAATTCTACATAGCGTCCTGCTAAATAAGTGGCTAATTCACCAGATAGGAGTTTGGCATTGGAACCGGTGATATAAATATCACAATTAAGCTCTATACGTAAGGAATTAATACATTTTTCCCAATCTTTTACCTCTTGGATTTCATCAAAGAAAAGATAAATTTTTCCTGTTAAAGCTTGGGTTTTGTTTATTATTTCATCATGAAGAGCCTGGGCATTGCAAAGCCTGGCGAAGCTCATATTTTCAAAATTATAGGAAATAAGCTGTTGGGGAGTAACTCCTTGTTGTAACAGCTCTTTTTTTATAAGATCTAACATAACAGATTTACCGGAACGTCGGATACCTGTAAGTACTTTTACTAAATCACTGTTAATGAATGGGCGGATTTTTTTCATGTAAGCTTCTCTTTTGATCATGTAAATCACCTCACTATCTATATAATATATCAGTTATATCTTAAATTCAAGACGAAAATCGAATTTCTATCAGATATAACTGAAACTTTTCGTGATTTTAGATTTTTATCAGTTATATCTGATAAAAATCCCGCTGTTGTAGTCAAAAAAAGCATACTTTTTTAGTATACGCAGAAAAAAATTAAAAAATTTTCCTCTTACCCCCTTTACAAATTCAAATCCTAGTATTATAATAAGCGCATAAAGCAACAACGTGGTTGTTGGATCGAAAGGTCCAAACTTCGTGGTTGCTTTTTCTTTTATATCAGCGGTGAGAATTATCCTCTTACCCATGATAAGTGCAACGAAGCACCGTAGCAGCGCAAGGCGCAGCTGACGGTGCTTTCTTATTTACAGAGCCAGAGAGAAGAAAATCTGTAAAGCACAAAAAACTGTATTTCAAATGAGGGGTTTACTCTTCGTAAACCCAAGGAAATTCTCAGAGAGAAATTAGGGAGGTTTTACAATGAATGATGTACCGAAACTGTTTGGCAGCTTAGTTTTTAACGAAAGCGTTATGAAGGACCGTCTGCCGACTGCAACCTATAAGGCATATAAGGCAGCAGTGCTGGCAGGCACTCCGCTGAATCTGGAAATTGCTAATATCATCGCCAATGCTATGAAGGACTGGGCTCTGGAGCATGGTTGCACTCATTTCACCCATTGGTTCCAACCAATGACCGGTATTACTGCTGAAAAGCATGAAAGCTTCATTTCTCCTACTGCTGAAGGCCGTGTTATTATGGACTTCTCCGGCAAAGAGCTGATTCAGGGCGAACCTGATGCTTCCAGCTTCCCGTCCGGCGGCCTGCGTGCAACCTTTGAAGCTCGCGGCTATACAGCATGGGACCCAACCTCCTATGCATTTATCAAAGATAACTGCCTGTGCATTCCTACAGCCTTCTGCTCCTACACCGGCGAAGTGCTGGATAAAAAGACTCCGCTTCTGCGTTCCATGAATGCAGCCAGCAAAGCAGCCTGCAAGCTGCTGAAGCTGTTCGGCATTGATACAATCCGCGTCAACAGTACTGTTGGCCCGGAACAGGAATATTTCCTCGTAGATAAAAAAATGTGGGAAAAACGTAAAGACCTGGTTTACACCGGCCGTACCCTGTTCGGTGCGAAATCTCCGCGTGGCCAGGAGCTGGATGACCACTACTTCGGCATTATCAAACAAAGAGTTCTTTCCTTCATGAAGGATTTGGACGATGAGCTGTGGAAGCTGGGCGTACTTGCTAAAACCGAGCATAACGAAGTTGCTCCGGCACAGCACGAGCTGGCACCTATCTTCACCACTACCAACGTAGCATCTGACCATAACCAACTGATGATGGAGTTCATGAAACGTGTTGCTCTGCGTCATGGCCTTGTTTGCCTGCTGCATGAAAAACCCTTCGACGGTGTAAACGGCAGCGGTAAGCATAACAACTGGTCCTTATCTACGGAAGAAGGCCTGAACCTGCTGGATCCCGGCAAGGAGCCGTACAAAAACCTGCGCTTCTTGACCTTCCTGGCAGCAATTATCAAGGCTGTTGATGAATATCAGGATCTGCTGCGTGTATCTGTTGCCAGCGCCGGCAATGACCATCGTCTGGGCGCTAACGAAGCTCCTCCGGCTATCGTTTCCATGTTCCTTGGCACTGAGCTGACTGCAGTTCTCGAAGCTATTGCAGCTGACAAGGTTTACAACGGCAACCCGGAAAGCTACATTAAAGTAAGCGACGATACCATTCCTGCTCTTGTTAAAGACAACACCGACAGAAACAGAACCTCTCCCTTCGCCTTCACCGGCAATAAATTTGAATTCCGTATGTTGGGCAGCATGTTCTCCATCGCCGGCCCCAACATCGTATTGAACACCATCGTTGCCGAAGAGCTGGATGAATTTGCTGATAAGCTGGCAGATGCTCCTGATCTGGAAGCAGCAGTATATGATTTGGTTAAAGAAACCTATAAAGCTCATAAACGCATTGTCTTTAACGGCAACGGTTATACCGATGCATGGGTTGAGGAAGCTGCCAAACGCGGTCTGCTGAACCTCAAATCTACTCCGGAGGCTCTGCCGTATCTGGGACATGCCAAGAACATCGAGCTCTTCGAAAAGCATAACATCTTCACTAAAGCCGAGGTTGAATCTCGTGTAGAAATCCTGCTGGAGAACTACAGCACCACGATTTCCATCGAAGCAGCAACCATGCTGGATATGTTCCACAAGGATATCCTCCCGGCAATTACCGCTTATAACGAAGATTTGACCAAAGCAGTAATTGATAAAAAGGCTGCCGGTGTCAGCGCAGGCTTTGAAGGTGCACTTGCTGATAAGCTGAGCAAGCTGGGCGGCGAAATGTATGCATCCTCCCTGAAGCTGGAAGAAGGCTTGAAGGAAGCAGCTGAAATCGGCGACAGTGAAAAGCAGGCTCTGTACTATCACGATACCGTTCTTGAAGAAATGGGCAAGCTGAGAAGTGCGGTTGATGCTGCCGAAGCTCTGACTGGTGGTAAATATCTCGATTATCCGACTTATGGTGAGTTGTTGTTTGGTGTAAATGAGTAAGCTGCAGTTGTCTTCTCGACAGCCTTGAGTAAGGTGTGTTAAGATAAAATAATATATATAAACTCATACACAATGGGGTGTATCCGAAAAATCGGGTACGCCCCTTTTTCTTTAGCTAATGCCATGTGAGCGCTGCTCAATGACACGTTAAAAATATTATAATTTGAGGGGTGTTTACAAATGGACAAATATGTATCTGCCGATACTATATGGGTGCTGATAGGTGCCTTCCTGGTATTTTCTATGCAGCCGGGCTTCGCAATGGTTGAAACAGGCTTTACCAGAGCTAAAAATGCCGGCAACATCGTCATGAAAAATGTCATGGATATGTGCCTCGGCTCCATCGTTTTCTGGGTTCTGGGCTTTGGCCTTATGTTTGGTACCGATATCGGCGGCTTCATCGGCACGCCGGACTTCTTTGTAAAAGGTGATTACGGTGCCAGCTATCCAAGCACTGCGTACTTTATCTTCCAGACGATGTTCTGTGCTACCGCAGCAACCATTGTTTCCGGTGCTATGGCAGAACGTACCAACTTTCTGGTATATTGCATTTACAGCGTATTAATCAGCGCTATTATCTACCCGATTAGCGGTCACTGGATTTGGGGCGGCGGCTGGCTCGCACAGATGGGCTTCCATGATTTCGCCGGTTCCACTGCCGTACATATGGTAGGCGGCGTTGCTTCTCTTGTCGGTGCCAAGATGATTGGCGCGCGTATCGGCAAATACAATGCTGACGGTACGGTAAACGCTATTCCCGGCCACAGCATTCCGCTGGGTGCTTTGGGTGTTTTCCTCCTTTGGTTCGGTTGGTTCGGCTTCAACGGTGCTTCTACCGTCTGTGCTACCGGTGATGATGCCCTGATTTCCATGGGTGCTATCTTCATTACCACTAACATGGCTGCAGCAGCTGCTGCTACCGCAACTATGATTTATACCTGGATTCGCTACGGCAAGCCTGATGTTTCCATGACACTGAACGGCGTGCTTGCAGGTCTGGTAGCAATTACCGCAGGCTGCGACATGGTAAGCCCGGCCGGCGCTTTAATCATCGGCCTGATTGCCGGTGTGCTGGTAGTTGCTGCTGTTGAATTCTTCGACCAGAAGCTGAAGATTGATGATCCTGTCGGTGCAATTTCTGTTCATGGTGTCTGCGGTGCCTTCGGTACTCTCGCAACCGGTCTCTTCGCTCTTGACGGCGGCCTCTTCTATGGCGGCGGTACTGATTTCCTGGTAAAACAAATTATCGGTGTTGTTACTGTAGCAATCTATGTTGCGGTTACCATGACGATTATCTTTAAAATTCTTGATAAGCTTTTCGGCCTGCGTGTTAAGGAATCCGAAGAAATCAAAGGCCTGGATATGGAAGAGCATGGCCTGCTCAGCAGCTATGCCGACTTTATGCAAACTCCGCTGGAGGCACAGACCTCTGTTACTACTACTTATGTTACTCCGGTCAAGGAAACTGCAGCTAAGCCTGCAGGCGCAGTAAAGATGAGCAAGGTTGTTATTATCACCTCGCAAAATCGTTTCGAAGCATTGAAGAATGCTTTGGATAAGCTGGGAATTACCGGCATGACTGTTACCAAGGTTTTGGGCTACGGCATCCAAAAGGGCTCCACGGAAATGTATCGTGGTGCTGAGGTTGCTGCTCACCTGCTGCCGAAGGTAAAGGTTGAAATGATTGTTTCCGCAATTCCTGTTGCAGCAGTAGTCAATGTTGCTAAGCAGGTTCTGTATACCGGCAAATACGGCGATGGCAAAATCTTCATCTATGATGTTGAGGATGTTGTTAAGATTCGTACCGGTGAAACAGGCTATGATGCTCTGCAGGATTATCCTATTGAGGAAAAATAATTTGCTTCTCCCTAATCAAACTCCCTAATAAAACAGGAAGGCGCTCGATGTCTTGCGTAATGCAGGCTAAGAGCGCTTTTCTGTGTGTTGGGGGAGATGACTGTTTTATAATATTATTAAGCCGAAAAAACTTGCAAAACTGCATTGTTTAGGCCAAAATAAGATTGAATCGTATTTTAGTCGGATTGGAGTGAATGCTATGAATAAAAACGTTGCTTTATATAACGAGATGGTAGATTTTTTTGCCGGAGATGCACGCCGCTGCCAGCATTTTATCAAGGTTGCCAGCCTGGCCAAGCAGCTGGCTGAGAGCGAGGCTGCTGATGCAGAGCTGACAGAGCTTGTGGAGGCGGCCGGTCTTGTGCATGACTGCGGTATTAAACCCGGCGAGGCCAAGTATGGTGCCGGTCACTGCACAGGCAAAATTCAGGAGCAGGAAGGACCTGCGGTAGCACGCAAACTTTTGCAAAAGGTTGGGTATGCCCCTGAAAAAATTGAACGCATCTGCTATCTTGTCGGTCATCACCATACGTATAATATCATTGACGGTCTTGATTATCAGCTGCTTGTGGAAGCTGATTTTATAGTAAACTTTTATGAGGATGGTACGCCGAAGGAGAATATTGCCAAAGCTGTGGAGCGGATTTTTAAAACAGAGAGCGGAACTAAGTTGGCTAAGACTATGTTCGGACTTTGATATACAATGCTGTGGCTTGCTGGTCACAGCATTTTTCTTGCTATTTTGTTCTATGCTTGCTAAAATAAACAGGATTAGGTTATTTTTTGGAGGCATAGAATATGAAGAAAATTTATGATTTAGCAGAACAATATCATAACGAGGGCAATAACTGCGTGGAATCCGTAGTTAAGGCGTGCAATGACGGCTTAGAGCTGGGCTTGCCGGATGTAGCAATCCGCATGGTGTCCGGCATGGGCGGCGGTATCGGCCGCAGCGGCTGCGTGTGCGGTGCGCTGAGCGGTTCCTGCCTGGTTATCAGCTCTATTGTTGGCAGACTGGACCCGTCTGAAAAGCATCAGACGGAGGTCTATAAATATACGCATGAGTTTCATGAGCGCTTTACCAAGCATTTCGGCACTTCCTGCTGCAGAGCGCTGAACCGCCTGAGCTTCGGTACACCGGAATACAGAACTAAATGCATTAAGATTACTGCCGAAGCGGCAGACATGGTATCAGATTATCTGCAGGAAAAGGGCTTGGTAAAATAAGCATTGGCTGCGAAGCTGAAAGAAGGACTGATGGAGGTCAGGCTGATGGAAAAAACTGAGTTGAAGAACATTGTAATTTTAGCAACCGGTGGCACTATTGCCGGCAAGGCTGCTTCCGGTACCCAGATGACTGGCTATACTGCCGGTGCCTACAGCGTTGCCGATTTGCTGGCAGGTGTGCCTGAACTGGGCGAGCTGGCGCATATCAGTGGCGAGCAGCTGTGCAATATCGACAGCAGCAGTATTACCGATGCGTTGCTGCTGCGTCTGGCGCAGCGCTGCAACGAGCTGTTGGCGCAGGAGAATGTCGACGGCGTGGTGATTACGCACGGCACGGATACCATGGAGGAAACGGCCTTCTTCCTGAACCTGACGGTGAAGAGCGATAAGCCGGTGGTGCTGGTGGGAGCAATGCGCCCTGCCACCGCAGTCAGTGCCGACGGACCTTTGAATACCATCAACGCTGTTAAGGTTGCTGTAGATGCTGCAAGCGCCGGACAGGGCGTGCTGGTGATGATGAACGATGAAATCTACAGCGGGCGTGACGTGACCAAGACAAACACGGCGAATGTGGCAACCTTCAAGGCAACGAACGGTGGTCCTTTAGGCTTTATTGTTGGCGGTGAGGTACATTACTATTATCGCAGCGTGCGTCCGCACACACTGCAGAGCGAATTTGACGTAACTGGTGTTACTGCTTTGCCGCGTGTGGATATCATCTACACGCATATCGGTGAGGACCGCGTGTTTGTGGATGCGGCATTGGCAGCAGGCGCGCGTGGCCTTATCTACGCTGGCAGTGGCATGGGTAGCATTCATGAGGCTGTGGAAGCGGTGCTGGCGGAGGCTGTTGGCCGTGGCGTTGTAGTAGTGCGTTCCAGCCGCACAGGCAGCGGTATTGTTGCCGCAGGCCTGGAGCGTTGGCAGGAGCAGGGCTTCCTGTATGCGGATAACCTTAATCCGCAAAAGGCACGCCTTTTGCTGCAGCTGGCACTTTTGCGGACACAGGAGCGCAACGAGGTGCAGGAGATTTTTAACCGTTATTAAAAGATAAACAGCATAAAAAGCAAAAAGCTATCAGCGGGCAAAGCCCGGTGATAGCTTTATTTATGCGCTTTAAAATTTTACCATCTTCTGTAACCGTTATGGTGCTTGGCACGCTCTGCCTGACGGGCAGCGCGTTCTGCTTCGTAAGCCTCGCGGGCAGCGAAGAAATCCTCCAGTTTCCAGCCACGGTTAAACATTTCAATCAGCAGCTTGCCGGTGTTGTTGGCATCGTCAAAGGCGGTGTGCCACAGTCCTGCGGTGTTGACCTCCTGCTCTTCGGTGGCCTTTTTCAGACCGGTGGTGTAATCATCACCCTTCCACAGGCGGTAAGCCAGCGCCAAATCAAGATAGTCCTCGTATTTTACGGGGTTTTCGATTTTATGACGCTCGCAGCCTGTCTGCAGTACCTTGTAATCCTCGGTTCCCCAAGCTACAAAGTAGGTCTCGCCGCTTTTATACAGCGCTGCCAGCTCCTGCACCATGGCAGGAAATTCAATGGCCTGCTGCATATCCTTAGCGGTAATCATGCAAAAATCCATAGAATCCTTGGCCTGCTTAGGATAAAAATGTGGTTTAACAAAGCTCTGGATGCGTCCGCAGTCGGTGAGCGGTTCGCCGTCCAGCTTCACTGCGCCGATTTCGATAATCTCGGAAAAGAAGCCGCGCGGACGGCCGACAGGGCGCTCGTAGGTAGTAAATTCAAAATCAACGACTAAAAATTTCTTCATTGCAATTCCTTCTTACACTAAAGCATAGCCTGCTGCTCAGTGCTTTTTACCGCAGCATTTTTTATACTTTTTGCCGCTGCCGCAGGGACAGGGATCGTTAGGATAAACCTTTTTCGCTTTGGCACCTACACGGGTATTTTGCTGAGCTGCCTGCTGTGCGTCACGCAGCAGCTTGATAGTTTCGTTAGGAGTGTGGCCACCGAGGCAGAACATACGGGTTGCATTGTTGCGGGCGTTCTGCAGCAGTACGGAAAGTCTGCCGAGATGGCTGTAATTGTTCCAAGCGGGAATATTAGCCTGCAGCTTCTGAATCAGCTCAGAGGTATTGCCGTCGGTGTTGGAGTTTTCAAATTCATAGATGTACTGGCACCAGTAATGTGCATCCAGTGCCGCAACATTCAGCTCCTGAGTGAAGAAGTCATGCAAATCCTGATATGCGGTAGTAGATTGCATATAACCGTAGTGGGAAAGCATGGTGATTTCCTTTACGGTAGGCAGGTACAGGCCGAAGGGCTTTCTGCCCTGCTCCAGTCTGGTGTAGAAATCATCGCTGTCATTTTTCTTGAGCAGAATGCGGCCGTCTTTGATTGCGCAGGGGTTAAAGTTGCTCGGAACCTCGGCCAGCAGCTGCGGCAGAGTTTCCGGAGTAAGCTCAAAGCCTGCTTTTTGATTATACATTTCGCAGAAAAATTCCACCGGCAGGATAAGGTGCAGGCTGGACATTGCGGTGATGCAGTCCAAAAGCCATGCCAGCTGTTGGCGGCGTGCCTGGAAATCTGCGGTGTTGATTTTTTTGTAGACGGTGCGTGCTTCCTTTACTGCTTCAAAGCAGTCGTCGGGATAGGAAACAATGTAGCCCATAGAAATAAAGGGCAACAGCAGTGCATATTCACTGTAGGTAGGATGGAAGCATTTTTTCTCCAGGGCTGCTTCGAAGGCCTGAATGTTTTCGTCCGGCATAATAGCAAAGCGTTTTGCTGCAATTTCCGGCTTTTGCATTTCTGTGCAGATTTTTTCTGCCAGCTCGTCCTTTTTGAGCTTGCTGTAGGTGATGCAGAGCTGACGCGCTGCAAAAATTAATTTATCCTTAGTGAAGGCTTTTAAGTAATCCGGCAATACAGGCTTACGGGATGGTTGATTCTTGGTTTTGGTTGTACTTGCAGACATATTGATAGAAAATCTCCTTCTTTGTAATCTTACGTATCTCTTAATTATAAATAAAAACAGGAAATATAGCAAGTGAGGAAATTTAATATACAGTTTATTATACGCTTTTCGGCGGTTAAATTTATTTTTCAGCCTCTACTTGCTGGTGACGCATAGCGGGAATAAGGAAAAAGGCACAGTAAGTAAAGGAAAGCAGCACGATTGCGCCGCCGCCGAGACCGATATAAGCGATGGACGCATGCGTGCAGATAAGTCCGCCCAGATAGCTGCCGCTGCCGATACCAAGATTATAAATGCCGGAGTAAATCGACATAGCTACAGCGGAGGTGCTCATAGTAGTTGTGCGCAAAAGCTCTGCCTGGCCTACAACGTTGAAGGCGGTAACGAAAATGCCCCAGATTGCGCAGAGCAGTACCAGCAGATAATGATTGATGCTTACGGGGTAGAGCAGCAGCAAAACAACTGCAACGCCAAGTACGGTGATGCGGAAGAAGTGATAGCGGCATTTATCGTACCATTTGGAAAAGGCTGCGCTGCCCAAAAGTCCGGCAGCACCGAAAATAACCAAGGTGATGGTTATCCAGGCATCATCCATCATCGCAATCTGCTTCAGGTAAGGCTCGATATAGCTGTAGGCGGTATAATAGCCGGTGGGAAGCAAAAAGGACATCATATAGAGGCCGATGAGCACAGGATTTTTCAGCATTACCGGCAACTGTGAAAGCGTAAACGGTTCACTTTTTTCCAGCTTGGGAAAGACGAAAAACATATAGGCCAGTACGATGAAGGCTAAAACGGCGATGCACATAAAGGCCATACGCCAGCCTACGTAAAGACCGATGATACGTCCTAAAGGCAGGCCGACGATGATGGCGATGGCCGTGCCGGTTACAATCATACTCATAGCCAGTGCTTTAAAGGGACCTTTGACCAGACGCACGGCGATAGGCGAGGCGACGGACCAGAAAATGGAGTGGGCGAAGGCTACGCCTATACGCGAAAGCAGCAGCGTCCAAAAGCCGGTGGCGAAGGCAGAGGCTACATGCGATACGGCGAACAGGCTGATGGTTGCCAACAAAAGCTTGCGCAGCGGATAGCGGGAAGCGGCAATCATCAGCGGCAGGCTCATGAGCATTACAACATAGGCGTAAATGGTAATCAGCATGCCTGCCTGTGCTTCCGTCATGCGGAAATCTTCGGCGATATCCGTTAAAAGGCCTATGGGCATAAATTCCGATGTGTTAAAAATAAAAGCGGAAACGGTCATGCCGATTAACGGCAGCCATTCGCGGGTAGTTATTTTGTTTTCCATATATATAAAGCACCTGACTTTCATTCTATAAAATTGCGGTGAATATTATAGCACAGCATATTTGTGTGCTACAAGCAAAAAGATTGTAAATTATTTGTTGCGGGATGGTGCGGAGGTTTTCTTTGAAAAGGACTGTCGTTAAGGGGCAAAAACAGTAAAGGCGTTCTACTTAAGTACGGTAGAACGCCTTTAATTATAATATTAATTTTAGTTTATGGTTACTGCTCGGCTTGCAACGCTTCAACTTGTTCAAATGGGAGAGAAGTAGCCTTGGCGATATCCTGCACAGAAAGGCCCATGCTGAAAAGACGCTTAGCAGTAGCAATGTTGGCATTTGCTTCGCATTCAGCAATGCCTTCACGCCTTTTATCTAATAAACGTGCTTCCATAAGCATAAATTCTCGCCTTACTTTTGTATCTAATTTGAGATGGCTGATTTCATCGTCAATTTGCTTGGTGAAATCAGTATTAGAGTGGTTAAGCTTCTTCTTTCAGCTTCTCCACATCAGCGAGAGATAAACCGGAAAGTTCCGTGATTTCCTGCAGAGAATAGCAACCTTTAGCCAGCATGAACTTAGCGACTTTAAGTTTATGTTCAGCTTCGCCCTTAGCAAGACCGATAGCTTCGCCTTCAGCAAGGCCCTCAGCTTTACCTTCACGCCGTTCATCTAACAAACGTGCTTCCATAAGCATAAATTCTCGCCTCACTTTCGTATCTAATTTGAGATAGCTGATTTCATCGTCAATCTGCTTGGTGAAATCAGTAGTTACAATGTGGTTGTTTACATAATCATAAAAGCTCTTGATGTCTTTAGAAATATCGCCATGCGTACCTTTTGTGTTTAAAATCATGGTTGTCGCTTCATCAGGAAGCTCCAACTCCCGATTTTCCAGACAACATTTTTTAAAGGTATAGACATAATTACCCCGTTCAAAGAAATCAAAACGCAGATAAAAATAATAAATGTCGGCGGCAGCAGGTCATACGGCTGTCCCTTCTGCAGCAAATCAATGTCAAGCAGCGCCTGATAATAGCGTGAGCGCTTGGGCAGGACGTAGGTATCCGTATCGGGATTTTTATTGTTTTTCACCTGCATCTCCAGATTATAATGCGTGTTTTTATCATCCGCTACGATGATATCAAGGCGTATGCCGCGGCTGGTGTACTCAGGCTCAAGCGTCTTTTCTGCCTCCAGATAGTTGATATCCGCAATTTCTATCTGCAGCAGCTCCTCCAGCAGATGCTTGCAGATGCGCTTGCGCGACATAACCTTCTTGAAGATGAAGTCGCTTTGGATTGTCAGGTTTGCAAATTTTGTTGCCAGGTCTTGCATGGTTTTTCTCCTTTCATTTTAACACAGATAAAGTAAAAAATACATAAGCAGTTGCAAAGCGCCTAAAAAACAAAAAAGAGCAGTACCCTGACGATAAAAAATCGTCAGTTTGTACTACTCTTAGAATGTACCAGATAAAAATAAATGGCCTTGCTTAAGCTTCTGCAGAAAAGATGCATCTGCAGGATATACTGCTTATTTAATTGTCCGCAGGTAAATGAGCTTGATGCATAAGCTTACTTGCGGTTTTTAGGAACTTAGTTTAAGTTTACTTGAAATACAGGGGAATGTCAAGCAACGTTAAGTGTGTTTGAAAGAAGTCCTTTTTGTACGTTGAGTTTTCTTGATTAGGGTATAATTGGGCTGCCGTGGTTCCCCGGTGGTTCTTGGTATGGTATAATCCTGCGCTATGATATAGCCCAAGATATTGAGTTGTAGTTCCCCGGTGGTTCTTGGTATGGTATAATGATATGATTATTTCACCGGCGCGCTGCCTTGTTGTAGTTCCCCGGTGGTTCTTGGTATGGTATAATGTGGTATTACAACTTGCCTTGTTAGTAGTTGTTGTAGTTCCCCGGTGGTTCTTGGTATGGTATAATCCGCTTTCAAATGTTGTGATATAATACTAAGTTGTAGTTCCCCGGTGGTTCTTGGTATGGTATAATCAGACGCTCGTAATACTTGCAATCATGCTCGTTGTAGTTCCCCGGTGGTTCTTGGTATGGTATAATTAGCCAGACCTCAGCTCTTGATATAGTCAAGTTGTAGTTCCCCGGTGGTTCTTGGTATGGTATAATGGACGGCGATTGAGATCGCCATACTCACCGGTTGTAGTTCCCCGGTGGTTCTTGGTATGGTATAATTTCGATGTTTTGAATAGTCTGCTCGCCAAGGTTGTAGTTCCCCGGTGGTTCTTGGTATGGTATAATATTCCTTTTATTTTGTTCTTCCTTACCTTGGTTGTAGTTCCCCGGTGGTTCTTGGTATGGTATAATTGTGTCGCTATCGGTGCGGCTGCTACCTACCGTTGTAGTTCCCCGGTGGTTCTTGGTATGGTATAATACCTTTTTTTAAAAAACTAAGAAATTCCTGGTTGTAGTTCCCCGGTGGTTCTTGGTATGGTATAATATAGATGAGTGAGAGCCAAGGAACTCCGGAGTTGTAGTTCCCCGGTGGTTCTTGGTATGGTATAATGCAACAAGGTTGCAGGCAGTTTCGTAATCAGTTGTAGTTCCCCGGTGGTTCTTGGTATGGTATAATGATAAAAAAATGAAACTTTATTGTATTTATGTTGTAGTTCCCCGGTGGTTCTTGGTATGGTATAATTATGGCTGATATAAAGGCGCGTCGTATCGAGTTGTAGTTCCCCGGTGGTTCTTGGTATGGTATAATGCGAAAGATATGAAGTAAGCATCAAGGAAAGTTGTAGTTCCCCGGTGGTTCTTGGTATGGTATAATAGACCACTGCAAAAAGCCCTTGAAGCTTGGCTTCAAGGGCTTTTTGGTATGAGAAAAAATAATGTAAACAGCATTAAATGAGCAGTAAAATTAGTTTTTTAGAAAATTGAAAGCTGTTCGCAGACAAATGGTGTATCATCTTCGTGATAGTTGCCAACCAATATTTCAATAGTTTCATATTGCTTTTCTGTTATGACTAATAAGCGGACGGAGCCGTTTTCCGGTAAAGCTGTATTTAATCTGCTGCGATGTTTTTGTACTGCATCCATGCCGTTGCAGACACGAGCATAAACCGAATATTGTACCATATGGTAGCCGTCCTTTAGCAAAAAATTACGAAACGCTGTAGCAATGCGTCTTTCTCTTTTAGTTTTTACAGGGATATCAAAAAATACCAGCATTCGCATAAATTTATTCATATGTGTGCTGCCTCAAGGCTACTAAGGTAGGAAGCAGCAGTTCCTTGGATGTTTTTTGGCAACAGCGGCTGAAGCTTTGAATCATTTTTTCAGCTGCATATGCCAAAGAATGATTTTGCTGTGCTATTTTGATATCCATGTTCAAAAGATTATAGAGCTTTTGCTTAAGCTGTGGTGTTAATGCTTCAAAGGCTTGTGCTTCTTGTGCTACAAACAGGTCAACTACAGGACGGAAGGGTTCGATGAAATCATCTGCCAAATTATATGCGTTTAATTCGCTTTTATGATGAATGCCTTTCATGGGCAGAAAGCCATAGCTGGCAATCAATCGTGCAATATGTCCGCGTATAATAGCATATCCGTAATTTAAGGCAGCGTTACGCAGGTCATCGTCATTGCTTCTGATAAAGTCTGGGCCAAATAGAGCTTTGAAATAAACAGCGGCAGCAACGGCTTCTGTGTTATTGCTATCTCCGCTGGTTACCTTTTTTGCCAATGAACGAAGCTGCTGTGCGGCATTGTCCTGCTTATTGAATTTCAGACAAATGGCCTGATTGTTTATTTTGTACTTCACAATCTGTTGCCAGAGCTGTTTTTGTAGAGGCAGAGATAGGCTTTCCTGCAATTTAACAACACCGTATTGTCTGGCGTTTTGCGCAAAAGGCATCATAATAGCGCAAGGAGTATGCTTTTCGTCGCAAACAAAAATTGTTACGCCGTCTTGCACTAATTTGGCTAAGGTGGCAATGGTTATCGTGCTCTGATGATTTTCGACGAGTACGGAATTAATATCCTCAATAGGAACACTGTGAGTAGTATCTGTTTTGATCAGAAGCTGCTCGTTTTTTATTTTTAATTGCGCATTGCTGGCAATCATCAGATTACGATAAGCCATTTTTTATCACCTCTTAACGAAAAGGCTTGCGTACTTCCTTTTTTACTTTGGTATAGTTACCGAGGACATCAGCTTGATATTTTTCAAGAGAAGGTAATCTTTTTACTCCAAGACTAGATACAACATAGGTGTTTTCGTGATTTATTATAGTAATAGCACCAGTATTAATGTTACATCCCTTAAAATATACAATGTCTGATTTGGTGCTATAAAAATCATTTAATGTGCTTTCTTTATTTACTTTGGCAAACTTAACGCCGTTTTTGTGTTCGAATTTTATTAAATCATTAGGATACAGCGAGAAAATAAAGTCGCTGTCATCCATTACAGGCCAATCAGCATAGGGTTTGTAAGCAACAATTGCTTTATTTGGCAGCTCTTTTTTCAGAGTGTCTGCTATGTAAATAGGCACAAGATAATAACCATCACCCTTGACATGGAACACATCTACACGCACCATACTGTCGTTATCGGCAACAGCAGTATTCTGCTGTACAGCAACATTTAAGGTTGACTTTTCGTATACCTTGACCTTTTTTACCAAAGGACCCGGTGTGCCGTCAGCTTTTGGTTTGTAAAACGGTTCAGCAAAAGCTTTTGCCGGTTTGTTATCATAGGCACGCAAGCGTTCTTTTAAAGCATTATACAGAATGGTGTCGCTTTCGGGTGCGTAATAGTTGGCTATTTCCCCTTCTTTATCAAGCTTCAGATTTTGCAGGCTTGTTTTGCAGATTACAATACCATTATTTAGGCATCGTGCGCTTTTGATGGTTGCCTTGTGCGCAGCACCGGTAACCTTATGACGTGGCATGCGTGATACGAAAATCGGCTTAATGGTACTTAAATCGGTTCCGTGATAGAAAATCAAATTAAGCTTGCGTAAAGCATCGGCTGGATTATCAGACAAACGCGCCATTAGTTCGGGACGAAAATCTTCCCATGGATAAGGGAAGCGTTTCAAGATTTCGCCGGTTAGAGAATTGACTATGAGACTTTCTTTGTCTGTGTGCGTATATTCCAATTCATGGTATTGGGAAAAAGAAGAAAGATCTTTAATCATCTTGTCGGTAGTGCAGGCAATTACAACCGCATCTACAGCATGATGTTTATCACCGTTGGCTCTGATTTTATTTATGCCCCATCTTTTTCGCAGATAAGCGGTAATAGTACCGTTGACGGCTGTAACTCGTTTTTTCTTGCCTGTATCTGAAGGAGCGAACAGCAGATAATCATTAATGTAATTATAAAGAAACCGAGAGATGGTTTTTGTATCCTGCAGATTACGTTCTTTAAATTTATTAATATCTTCTTCCGTAATTTCTCGCTTCAATAGCTTCTGACGTTTTTTATAATCTTTTATATTGCTTTGTACCCAAATCATAAAATTCTCAGCTGCTTTTGCGCCAAATTTACTTTGGAGATAAGCAATAGGAAGTCTGTTGCCTTTGTCACGGTTTTCATCAGAAAAAACGAGAACCTTATTTTTAAAACTGTCATCAAAGCTTATGCTGTAGGGAACGATGTGGTCAATATCTATATAACCGGGCTCAAAAAGACGGTTTATACTTATTGCTTTCTGGCTATAGGGGCTTCTGCCATCCTGTTCTTCCCAAAGCTTTAGCTTAATTAAATCCATACCGGTTGGATTTGACTTATGGAATTCAGTGCGGATACGTTCCATAATACGCTCGTTTTTAGCTTGGTTTTCTTTATTTGCTTTATCAATCTGAGTACGTTCATCAAATCCTTTGGCCATTTCGCGTGCTAATTCGATATTAATATAAACCGGAGAACATTTTTGCTCTCTGATAATAGCGTTAATGACCTTGATGCTTTGAGCAATAGCTCGTCTTGCTACAGGACTGGTTATATCGTCCATCTCTTCCTTGTATGCAGGTAAAAGCTCTGTTTTTTGTGTGTTGGCATGAGCTTTAAAATCATAACCGGCAGCAGCACATGCTTCGTTGTAAATTTTACCTTCTTCAAGATAAGGATTTATTTTGCGTAAGGCTTTGAGAGAAAGATGGGCAAATTTTGATAAGCCGTTAATGCCAAGTAATGCATCAATAATTTTCTTTTCTAAGCCTAGTGCAGAAAGTTCTTCTGTACGTTTGTTGTCGCTTTTATATGTAGAAAGTATCTGACCTATATTGTCTAGTTGTTCTGTTGTAAGTTTCTGTATATCTTCTGCCAAGACTTTTTTGATTTGATGATAGGCTTGGAGAAAATTAAATTTTGTTTTCTTTTCTATTACGCTTACATCATCATTGTATGTTATGGTATTGAACAATACCTTTTCATCTAAGCCTAAAGCTTTGCGGATATGAGAATATCTTAAATCTGCCTTGTCGTGCGCTAATGCTATTATTTTTTTGCGCTGTTCGTTATCAAGAGCAATGGATTTTCCTTCAAGTAATAGGCGTAAATGATTAACTTTTTGTAGCAAGTTGAAGCGTTCAAAAGAATAGCTTGCTTTGGCTGCTCTATATTCATTCGGTTCAAAGGTACATTTGCCAATCATATTGGCTATCTGGTTGCCTGCATAGGGACTTGGTTCACCGGGACCTTCGTCAAATTGCCTTTGGCTTAAGAGAATAGATAAATACTTATCAATAAAATCCTGAGTACAGATATCGTTGCCCAAATCGAATTGTTTTTCGAGAATAGCTTTAGCTTCGGCGGCAATCATATCTCTATGCACTGTAGTAAGATAGGTGCCACCTTTATTGCGTTTGTATTTTGAGAACAAATCATCTTTATAAAACATTTCGCCTACAGTACGATAATGGTTTTCCTGCATGCGTTTTGTGTTTGCGGAAACTGCTTCCAAAAGCTGGCCTGCTTCCTTGTCGTTGGCATCAGATTTTCTGTTGGATTTAAAACCACGTCTTTGTGCGAGATGTAATAAAATTCGTGTAAGCTCTGCATTAGTTACAGAATAATCAAGGGCCTTTACACGTAATTCGTATACATCAGAAAGATTACCATCATATAAATGCAAAAGCTCATCTTTTGTTATAAGCTCGGTGTTAATCAAAAGATTTTTTATACGCTCCAAACGATGATGATGTCTGCGCAGGCGTCTGCGGACGCTGCGGGCTTCACGACGTGGCAAGGCTAAGGAGGCACCATCCTTGGGATTTTCTGCTACGTCAAAGATACGTGAACCAAGACGAATAATTCCCCAAGGATTTTCTTCGTGATCTAACGCTAAAACGGCATAGCCGACAGATGCAATTCCGATATCAAGACCTATTGCATATTTCATTCTCAACATCCTTTCTTATTTGGGTGTATAAAAAGATAACGCCCTGCCGGATGGCAGGGCGTTAGAGCTTTTCGGTGTGTTACCTTATCATAGTAACCCGATAATCCTTGGTATGGTATAAGGATTGATTTAAGTATAACACGTCTGCCTCAAATTGTAAATCTCAAAATAAAATATATTTTTATAATTCTAGATGAAGCTATATAAATCCTGCTATACTTATGAAAAATAATACAATATTTTAAGCAAAAATGCAAAACAAAAAGTTAAGATGTTTCATAAAGAAAATCGCCTGCCGGAACAAGAATATACTATAAGTCATAAAATACAGCAGGTAATTCGTAACTTTGGCATTTTCAGAAATTTTTACTTCGCTGTCGCCAGCATCAGCTTAATGCGGTTTTCCTGATTGACGCGGGCAGCGCTGGCATCGTAGTCCAATGCCAAAATATTAGCCTCCTCGGCAATCTCCTTAATTTTGTTAATCATACCACGGCCTGCGATGTGGTTAGGCAGGCAGCCGAAGGGCTGAGCGCAGATGATATTGGTATAGCCGCTGTGTACCAGCTCCAGCATTTCGGCAGTCAGCAGCCAACCTTCGCCCATATTATTGCCGTAGCCGATAACACCCTTGGCCATAGCCTTGGTTTCCTCATAGGTGGCGGGGGCGCTGAAGGGAGCGATACTGAGAGCCTGATGCAGTATGCCTTCCATATATTTTAAATACCACATAGCGCCCTTGTTGACACTGTATTTAAGCAGACTGCCGCCGTAAAGCTTATAGTCCGTAAGATAAGTATCAACACAGTACATAATGAAATTCATCAGACCGGGCAGCATATATTCGCAGTTCTGACGCTGCAGGAAGGCTTCCAGATTGTTGTTGCCTAAAGCGGCATATTTGATATAGATTTCGCCGACAATACCAACCTTCGTTTTTTCCTTGTTGGTGATAGGCAAATCCGCAAATTCGTGTGCAATAGTCTTGGTAAGCTGCTTGATAGTTCCCAAGGCTTGTGCCTTGCCGCTCTTGAAGGCCTCGCTCAAGCGTGCCAGCCATTTTTGCGCCAGTCTGTCGGCAGCGCCGTGTACAACCTCATAGGGTCGTGTTTTATTCGTCAGGTACATCAGGGTATCGCCGTAAACAACGGCAGCCAAGAACTTATGCACCATGGATGCGTCCAGATGGAAGCCTGGCTGCTGCTCCAGACCGTTGACGTTGAGGCTGATGACAGGGATGTGCGTAAGGCCGGATTTTTCCAAAGCCTTGCGCAGCAGATAGATATAGTTGGAGGCACGGCAGCCGCCACCGGTTTGAGTGATAATCAGCGCAGTGTGCTCCAAATCATATTTGCCGCTTTCCAGAGCGTTTATCAGCTGGCCGATAACCAGCAGTGCCGGATAGCAGATATCATTATTGACGTATTTCAGACCGGTTTCGATTACCTCACGACCGGTGTTGTGCAGAACCTCGGCTTTGTAGCCACAGCTTACGAGTGCTGCCTGCAGCAGTGAAAAATGCATAGGCAGCATGCCGGGTACAAGTATAGTATGCGTTTTTTTCATATCCTCCGTAAAGGGGGTAAACTTAACGTTAGCTGCTGGTAGCATATGCAAATCTCCTTTAATTATTATCTATATCGAAAAGCTGGGCTGCGGAGAACAGACTGCGGATGCGGATTTTGGCAGCACCAAGGTTGTCGATATCGTCTATTTTTATTTGTGTATAGATGCGTCCGCGTTCTTCGAGGAGGCGGCGGCATTCATCGGCCGTAATCGCATCGCAGCCGCAGCCGAAGCTTACAAGCTGAATCAGATGCATATCAGGATTTTGGGCAACATATTCGGCTGCCGCATACAGGCGGCCGTGATAGGTCCACTGGTTGAGCACCTGCAGGTCGCGGTTGAGTTCCTTGGTCTTAATATGACTGCTTACGGCATCCTCGCTGACGAGGGCAGCACCCATGTTAGTAATCAGGCGGTCTATACTGTGGTTGACCTTAGGGTCGATGTGATAGGGACGGCCTGCCAGTACAACGATAGGTTTATGCTCTTCGCGTGCCTTGCTGATGATTTGCTGCCCTTTAGCCTTTACCTGCGCTTCATAGTCATAAAAGGCAGTAAAGGCAGCATCAACGGCCTTGCGGATTTCATCCTTAGTGATATCCGGATAAGCCTTGGCAAACATTTCCTGCAGCTTTTTGACAAGCTTCTTTTTATGGAGCAGACCAAGATAATCGTAGAAGAAATGTATCTCGGGCTTATTCAGGTCACGGATGTTGGCGTGCAGCACTTCGGGATAATAGGCTACAACAGGGCAGTTATAGCAATTTTCCGTGCCCTGTTCATCTATATTGTAGGTCATGCAGGGATAGAAGATATTGGTGATTCCCTGCTGCAGCAGCCATTTGATATGTCCGTGCATCAGCTTCGCCGGATAGCAGACGGTGTCGCTGGGGATGGTTCCCTGACCAAGACGGTAAATAGTTTTGTCTTCAATCGGACTATGGACAACCTTGAAGCCCAGGCTGGAGAGTAAGGCATTCCAGAAGGGGAGCAGCTCATACATATTCAGGCCCATAGGTATACCCATAATGCCGCGTTTCGGCGTTTCGTTAACGGGCAATTCCTTGAGCAGCTGCAGCTTCTGACGGTACAGGTTCAGCTCATCCTTGGGTGCCATGTGGGTGATGGGGCGCTCGCAGCGGTTGCCGCTGATAAAGCGTTTGCCGCCGGCAAAGGTGTTGACGGTGAGGTGGCAATGGTTATTGCACAGGCCGCAAGTCATGCCCTTGACGGTGTGAACAAATTCACCCAGCTGCTGCAGGTTGAGCAGCGTAGTCTGATGCGGTGCATCCTTGTAGCGGCGTTGTGCGTACAGGGCGGCGCCGTAGGCTCCCATAAGACCGGCAATGTTGGGACGGATAACGTTCAAATCCATTTCCTGCTCAAAGGCGCGCAATACGCAGTCATTGAGGAAGGTGCCTCCCTGAACGACGATGTGTTTGCCGATGGCCTCCTTGCTGGCCGGACGGATAACCTTATATAAAGCGTTTTTGACAATACTGATGGACAGGCCGGCGCTGATGTTGGCAACGGAGGCACCGTCCTTTTGTGCCTGCTTGACGCTGCTGTTCATAAACACGGTGCAGCGGCTGCCCAGGTCTACCGGCATATCTGCTTTAAGGCCGATTTGCGCGAACTGCTCGGCTGTGTAGCCCAAAATTTCGGCAAAGGTCTGCAAAAAGCTGCCGCAGCCGCTGGAGCAGGCTTCGTTCAGAAAGATATTGTCGATGGCACCGTTATGGATTTTCAGGCACTTCATATCCTGTCCGCCGATATCAAGAATGAAATCTACCTCCGGCTCCAGATATTGGGCAGCATAAAAGTGCGCCATTGTTTCTACGATACCATAGTCAACACCGAAGCCGTGGCGAATCAGATCCTCGCCGTAGCCGATGACTGCACCTGCCAACAGGCGGCAGTGGGGATATTTTGTATAGAAATCGGTAAGATAATTGCGGACGGCAACAACAGGATTACCCTTATTGCTTTGGTAGAAGGAGTCAAGCAATTTGCCGTCTGGACTCATAACAGCGATTTTAATGGTCGTGCTGCCGGAATCAATACCGATAAAGGCTTCGCTGGCCTCCTCAGGGGTACCGATAGCGACACTTTCCTTAGAGTGACGCTTCTTAAAAACAGTATATTCGCCTTCGTTTTTAAACAGCGGCGGCAGATGTTCAAAGCTGTGCTGTGCTGCTGCTGCCTGCAGCTTTTCTGGCAGCGTGGTAAGGTCCACCTCGTGCTCGGCACAGAAGGCTGCACCCATTGCTACATAAAGCAGGCTGTTTTCCGGGCAGACACCTTTGATATTCAGAACACTGTCAAAGGCATCGCGCAGACAGCTCATAAAGGTGAGTGGACCGCCAAGATACAACACATTGCCGCTGATGGGACGGCCTTTGGCAAGACCGGTGATGGCCTGGCTTGCTACAGCGTGGAAGATGCTGGCTGCCAAGTCGCTTTTTTCCGCACCCTGGTTGAGCAGCGGCTGGATATCGCTTTTGGCGAAAACACCGCAGCGGCTGGCGATGGTGTAGGTGTTCTGTGCCTGCTGTGCCAGCTCGTTCATTTGGGGTGTTTCTACATTCAGCAGGGAAGCCATCTGGTCGATAAAGGCACCGGTGCCTCCGGCGCAGCTGTCGTTCATACGTGCGTCAAAATGGCGGCCTAAGAAGAGGATTTTGGCATCCTCGCCACCTAATTCGATAACGGCGTCGGTTCCTGGATTGAGCTTTTCGGCGCAGATTTTTTCCGCAAAAACCTCCTGTACGAATTGCAGGCCGCAACTGTCCGCTATACCGATACCGCCGCTGCCGCTGATGGCCAGACGTGCGCTATGCAGTGTAGGGAATTTAGTCATCAATTCTTTATGTAGGGCCAGAATTTTCTCTGCAATCTGGCTGTAATGTCTTTCGTATTTATGGAATAGCAGATTGCCTGCATCGTCCATTACGGCGATTTTAATTGTGGTACTGCCAATATCCAATCCTATCTGCATAGTAACCTCCTGGAATATGAAGCTCAGGGCGATATCCGAAGCATGTTCATATTCTTTTTTTATAATCTGAATCTAAGCTGATAAATACTCATCTTATATTGTAATACTTTACCTGTAATTAGTAAAAGGTGTCATCAATAATTAAAGTAAAAAAAGTGTGAAACGCTGCAGCGTTTTATCGTTTTGCAGCGGAGCAATGTTGTGCTCAATATATATAATATATTTTATAAACTTATATGTTGTAAAAATCTCTGTCGCAATAGGTATAATAAAAAACCGTAAAGCCGGTTGAGGCTCTACGCGTAACCAAAAAGGACTGCGCTAAGACTGTAGCAGTCGGAAACGCAGTCCTTGCTTACTTAAATTATAGCAAAGATTTTGTGAAAAAGCTGTGATTTTATAAGTACAGCAAAATAGGTATGTAAGGATAAGACTATGGTCGTTTTAGGTAAGCAGGGTTTGCAGTATTTTGAGTAAATTTACTCAAGTACGATTTACTAAAGTATACTTGAGTAAATTCATAAGCGCATATGAGAAAGTGCGGATTAATTATGTACGTACTCTGTTAGCTTAGCAATGCTTTTACGCAAAAGAAAAGCATACAGACTATGTTGAGCAGTAGTCTGTATGCTTGCTGTTGCTTTATAAGCTTTAGAATGTTCCCTGCACCAGCTGGGCAATGTTCTTGGAATGATCGGATACACGCTTCATATTAATCAGCAGCTCCATCATAACAAAGCCTGCAGTAGGATTGCAGATATGTTCGTTAAGGCGCGTGATGTGATTCTTGCGGATTTCCTTCTGATATTGCTTAACCTCACGGCACAGACGCACAGCGTCCTCCGCAATAACCTTATCATTTTTCTCCAGTGCTTCCAATGAACGTCCGGAGGCACGCAGTACCATTTCGCTGAGCTGCAGCAGCTCGGCCTTAGCCTCGTCAGAGAAAACCACGTCATCCTCAACAAGCTTGCGTGCGCGTTTAGCCAATGTTTCACCATGGTCACCGATACGTTCGATATCCGTGCAGGCGTGCAAAAGACCGGTGTGGCGTGTCGTCAGGCTTTCGCTCATTTCAGAGGAGCTCATCTGTGTCAGATAGTCGGTAATATCTCGCTCCAACGCATCGACAACAGGCTCGTGCTCCAGAACATATTTTACCTTGTCGGCATCAAAGCTTTGAATAGCCTCCATGCCAAGACGCACGTCCTTGCGTGCCAGCTCGCCCATACGCACAACCTCTTTGACAGCAAGGCTGATAGCGATAGAGGGAGTGGTCAGCATGTTTTTGTCAAGATAAACAGGGCGCATGGAGATGATTTCTGCCTTGCCGGGCACAATCTTTTCTACCAGCTTGATGAAAGGGTTAACAAAGGGCATAAAGAGCAGCGTGTTCAAAATGTTGAACGCCGAGTGCGCATTCGCAATCTGACGCGCTATGTCGCCGTCAGGCGATACAAGCAGCACGAATTTAATGAAGAACGGCATCAAGACTACAAAAATTATACTGCCGATGACGTTGAACATTACGTGAGCTGCAGCTACACGCTTAGCCGTAAGGTTAGCACGCAGTGAAGCGAGTACGGCAGTAATACAGGTACCGATATTGTCGCCGAGCAGTACAGGAATCGCACCCTCCAGCGGAATAAGTCCCTGACCGGCCATAGCGATAAGAATACCGATGGTAGCACTGCTGGACTGAATCAGCACAGTCATAATCATACCGATACCGATGCCCAGCAACGGATTGCTGGAGAAAACCTCGATGAAATGCACAAAGCCGGGATAGTTACGCAGAGGCATAACCGCCTTTCCCATCATATCCATGCCCAGCATCAGAATACCGAAGCCCAGCATTACCTGGCCAAGATATTTTGTGCGGCTTTTTCTCGCCAGCAGCTGCATCAAAAAGCCGATGAAGATTAAAATCGTGATATAATCGGAAAGCTTGAAGGCGATGAGCTGTGCCGTCATAGTAGTACCGATGTTGGCACCCATGATAATGCCGAAGCCCTGCTTCAGCGTGAGCAGGCCCGCATTTACCAGGCCTACGGTCATAACGGTGGTAGCACCGCTGGCCTGCAGCACTGCAGTAACAACTGCGCCCAACAGAATGCCCATAGCGAGCACGCCTGTCATGGCTTCCAAAATCTTTTGCAGCTTAGCGCCGGCAGCCTTTTGCAGACCGTCACCCATCAGCTGCATACCATACATAAATAAGGCGATACCGCCTAAAAATGCCAAGAAATAAGCAAGCATAAAAAATAAGTCCCCTTTTTTAATTTGTATGCATCCATGATTGCTGTAAAAACAGCATATACCTATACTTATTATACTCGAAATTTTATGATGTTAAAAGTGCGTAAGGAACTTTACATAAATTTTACATTAATCAAAATGCTTCCAAAACAAAAAAATACACCGCACATTTCGCACGGTGCGGTGTATTTTAAGGAGAGGTGTATGATGAAAAGATATGTTTAGGAGAGTTGCTTTATAAGAGTCATGGCTTCATCTACCGAAAGCGTGCTGCCGACAGCAACTAATTTTTCGTCGATGACTAAAGCGGGGAAGGCCATCACTCCATAGGCCACTACCTTTTGGAATTCGGAAACTTTTTCAAACTCAGCCTTAACCTTGAGCTTCTTTAACGCAATAGCAGTATTCTGCAGCAGCAGCTCTGCCTGCTTAGTCATGGGGCCAAGAATTTTAACGTGCATTGAAATCACCTTTCTTTGCTTGCCTTGTTCAATAGGTTCCTTTCATCCTCGAGTATTATTGTAACAAACATATATGACAAAGGTAGGTGTAATCTGTGAATTAATTTAGAAACCTTTATCTGATTACTTTAAAATTACTTTTAAGAAGGATTTCAGACGTTCGTTTTTGGGGTTAACAAAAATTTCCTCCGGACTGCCCTGCTCCTGCACATGGCCGTCAGCCATGAAAACAACCTTGGTGGCAACCTCACGGGCAAAGCCCATTTCATGCGTTACGACTACCATGGTCATTTTTTCGTCTGCCAGCTCGCGCATGGTGCGCAAAACCTCACCGGTCAGCTCCGGGTCCAGAGAAGATGTCGGCTCGTCAAAAAGCATAATGGCGGGCTTCATGGCTAAAGCACGGGCGATAGCTACACGCTGCTGCTGTCCGCCGCTGAGCTTACGCGGATAAACGTCGCGCTTGTCGGAAAGACCGACCTTCGCCAGCAGAATTTCTGCTTCCTTGATTACTTCGGCTTTATCGCGCTTTTGTACGTTGACAGGTGCTTCAATCAGGTTTTCCAGAACAGTCATATGCGGGAAAAGGTTGAACTGCTGGAATACCATGCCCATTTTGCAGGCAATGCGGCGGACATCGTTGTTCTTGACATATTCCGTACCACCGGAGGTTTCACGGCACAGCTCTTCGCCGTCGATGGTGATGCTGCCTTTATCGATGGTTTCCAGCTTGTTGAGGCAGCGCAGCAGGGTGCTCTTGCCACCACCGGAAGGGCCGATAACGGCAACAACTTCGCCCTCATTTACTTCCAGGTCAATGCCCTTTAGTACTTCGAGGTTATTGAATTTTTTCCAGATATTGGTTGCTTTGATTTTAGTAGTCATAGTGGTTACTCCTCCTATTGGTCATATCTGGAGAAGCGTTTTTCCAGACGTTCAAAAACAAGGGTTAAAATCAGAGTTGCCAGCAGGTAGAAGACAGCTGCAACGATGAAGGGGGTAATAGAAAAGTCACGCTGTACCAGATTACGTGCGGTACGCATCAGATCGTTCATTGCCAGAACGTATACCAAGGAGGTATCCTTTACCAGAGTAATGGTTTCGTTGCTGATAGGCGGCAGAATGATGCGGATAACCTGCGGCAGGATAATGCGGCGCATGGTCTGCACATAGTTCATGCCCAGAGTGTGCGCTGCTTCGTATTGGCCAGCAGGAATTGCCTGAATGCCGGCGCGGAAGATTTCGCAGAAGTAGGCAGCGTAGTTTAATACAAAGGCTACGATGGCTGATTCAAAGTCCGGCAGGCGAATGCCTACGGACGGCAGTACGAAGTAAACGAAGAAAATCTGCAGCATCAGCGGGGAACCGCGCAGAATCCAAACGTAGCCGCCGATGAGGGCCTGCAGGGGTTTAATGCCGGAAACACGGCCGAGGCTGAGCAGAATGCCCAACGGAATGCTCAGTACGATGGTGATAATAAAAACTTGAAATGATACCAGGCAGCCATCCATCATCTGAGGGATGATATTTAAAACGTAATCCATAAATTATTTCTCTCCATATAATTATAATATGGGCTGCCGCTAAATGCGACAGCCCTCAAGTGATAACAAATTAATATTTTGTGATATCTGCGCCCATCCATTTTTCGGAAATCTTTTTGCAGGTACCGTCTTTTTTCATTTCATCCATAGCTTTGTCGATGCGGTCTTTGAAGTCTTTGTCGTCCTTACGGAAGGCAATTGCTACAACCTCATCGCCCATGTTCTGCTCAAGAATTCTGTAGGCACCGGGTTTCTTTTTGTCATAATAGCCGCGAGCAAGAACTGCGTCTACGATAGCAGCATCAACACGTTTGTTGTCTATTTCCATGTAAATAGCTGCGAAGTCGGGATATTTGCGAACTTCCTTCATGGAAGCTGCCAGCTCTTTGTGTGCAGGCTGCTCGAGCAGGTAGGAGCCTGTGCTGTCATCTTGTACCGCTACGATTTTACCCTTTAAATCTTCGAGGGTTTTAATCGGAGAATCCTTAGGAACAACAACCAGCTGGGAGTTGTTGATGTAAGGCTTGGACATGCCATATACCTTTTCACGCTCCGGGTTAACGGTGAAGCAGTTCCAGATAGCATCAATGCGTTTGGATTTGAGCTCTGCTTCTTTTGCACCCCAGTCGATTGGTTTAAATTCTACTTCCATGCCGGCACGCTTGCAGGCTTCGCGTGCAAGGTCGATATCCATGCCGACGATTTCATTCTTTTCATTGCGGTAACCCATAGGAGCGAAGTTATCGTCCAGACCGATTACCATTTTTTTCGGGCCGTCGCTGCCGCAGCCGGCAACCATCATGAGCATCATCATTAGGCCCATTACTAAAGCTACTATTTTTTTCATTTTCCACACCTCATTTGTTAATTAGCATTTAACTATGTACCCATTATACTTTAGTATGCTAAATTTGTAAAGTGCTAAACGCAAATTTTTTTAGAAATTGCGGTAAGCTAAGAAATAAGCTCCCACAGAAGTCTGCGGGAGCTTTTGTGCTATGCTTTGATAAATCAGAATGCCGGAGTAATGGAGCCTTTGAAGTGATCCTCGATGAATTTTTTGTTTTCAGCGGAGGTGTAAATCTTCTTCAGCTGTTCCATACGCGGATCCTTTTCGTTAGCCTTGGTGGTTACGAAGATGTTAACAAACGGGTTATCGGCGCGTTCAACCAGCAGACTGTCCTTAGATGGATTCAACTTGGCAACCAGTGCATAGTTGGCATTGATTACGGCAATATCAAGGTCGCCCATTGCTTTAGGAATGGAAGCAGCGTCCAGCTCCTGAATCTTGTAGTTTTTCGGATTTTTGGTGATGCTTGCTACAGAGGTGGAAACATCGTTTTTATCCTTAACTTCGATGAAGCCTTTGTCAGCCAGAACCAGAAGTGCGCGAGCACCGTTGGATGGATCGTTAGGAATGCCGATGGTTGCACCTGCCGGTATATCCTCAACCTTTTTATATTTGGTGGAATAGATAGCCATCGGGAAGTTTACGGTTTTGAAAGCTTCAACCAGCTCGAATTTAGGCTCTTTTTTCAGAGTTGCTGCCAGATACGGAGCATGCTGCATGGAGTTGGCAAACAGCTCGCCCTGTGCCAGGGATACGTTCGGGGTTACATAGTCGGAGAATTCGACAACTTCGATTTTCAGGCCTTGTTTTTCAGCCAGCTTTTTAACGTTGTCCATGATTTCAGCGTGCGGACCTGCGGTTACGCCGATTTTAACAGGTGCGTTCGGGTCAGCCTTTTTGTCGGCTGCCTTGTTGTCACCGCCGCAGCCTGCGGCGATGATGGTCAGTGCGCAGAGCGCAACGGTGAGTAAAAGTTTGGTAATTTTCTTCATAAGTTGTTCCTCCCTAAAATAATGGTGGTCTGCTGTCAGACAGAAGCGGCTTTTTTCTTTATTACGTCGATGAAACTCGCTTCATCGTTGTAAATCCTCATTTGGCCTGTAGATTACAGTTTGTTTTTGTTAAGCTTTTTGGATGCGTAATCGCCTAAGGACTGCATTGCCTGTACCATGACGATGAGCACGACAACGGTGGCAATCATAACATCCATCTGGAAGCGCTGGTAGCCGTAGCGGATTGCCAGGTCACCAAGACCGCCGCCGCCTAAGGTGCCGGCCATTGCGGAGTAGCCGATTAAGCTGATGATGGCAAGCGTTACACCAAGTACGATGGAATGCATTGCTTCTGGAAGCAGTACCTTAGTGATAATCTGCATCGGGCTTGCACCCATAGCCTGAGCTGCTTCGATAATGCCGGGGTTGATTTCCAGCAGAGAAGATTCAATGATACGTGCAATGAACGGTGCTGCGGAAATAGTCAGCGGCACGATTGCTGCGGTAGTACCGATGGAAGAGCCGACAATCATACGTGTCAGCGGAATAATTGCTACCATTAATATAATGAAAGGAGTGGAACGTGTTGCGTTGACAATCGCGCCCAGAATAGTGTTAAGCGGTTGGTTCGGCAGAATGTGATCCTTGCGGGTTACGGTAAGGATTACGCCCAGCGGAATGCCGATTAAAGTGGAAAGTGCGGTAGAAGCGAAAACCATGTAGCAGGTTTCCCAAAAGGATTTTATTAAAAGGTCAATCATATCAGGACTCATAGCCAATTACCTCCGTTTTCAGATGCTGCTGATGCAGATATTCCAATGCATTTTTAATGCGCTCGCGGTTACCGGAAATCTCAATCAGCAGGGTGCCGAAGAGGACATCCTTCAGCTGGTCGGTATTACCGGAAATAATGCTTACGTCAACATCAAAATGTTTTACCATGCCGGAAATAATAGGCTCGCTGGCACTGTCACCGATGAAGGAGATACGTACCAGCAGCTTGCTGCCTTCTGTATAGGTGTCGCTTAATTTCATCTGTTTAACGATATCAGGCAGCTCGGCGTTGATAACGCTCTTGGTAAATTCCTTGGTAGTGGGGTGCTGCGGATTGGTGAAAACGTCAATCATCGGGCCTTCTTCAATGATGTCGCCGCTTTCGATAACAGCAACGCGGTCACAGATAGTTTTTACAACCTCCATCTGGTGTGTAATCAGCACGATGGTCAGATTCATCTTTTTGTTGATGTCCTGCAGCAGATGCAGAATAGATTTGGTAGTCTGCGGGTCGAGGGCGCTGGTTGCTTCGTCGCACAGCAGTACCTTAGGATTGCTTGCCAGGGCGCGGGCAATGCCTACACGCTGTTTCTGACCGCCGGACAACTGGCTGGGATAGTAGTTGGCACGGCTTTCCAACTGTACCAGCTCCAGCAGAGGACGTACGCGCTTGTCGATTTCGCTCTTGCTCAGACCTTGGATTTCCAGCGGAAAAGCGATGTTATCATAAACAGTACGGCTTGCCAGCAGGTTGAAGTGCTGGAAAATCATGCCGATGCTTTGACGTGCTTTACGCAGCTGTGCTTCGCTCATGGCGGTCAGCTCCTGGCCGTCAACGAATACCTGGCCTGCAGTCGGTTTTTCCAGCATGTTGATGCAGCGCACCAATGTGGATTTGCCGGCACCGGAAAGACCGATGATACCGAAAATTTCGCCAGCCTTGATGCTCAGGCTTGTTTTGTGCAGAGCATGGATGTCGCCGGCTTTGCTGTAGTATGTTTTTTCTACATTAACTAGTTCTATCATTCTTGTGTTCCTTTCTAATTAGACCGTAAGTTTCGCGGTCCTTATTTTAGTGTGAGAGATTATTTTCCAATAGAAGTCAGCGGATGCTTCTTATGAGTCGCATTCTTTGGTGTACGTCCGCTGTCGGAATCGACGGCCGACGTAAAAAAAATCCTTCACCGGCACGGCGAAGGATACTTTGCATCTGTAATCTTCATCTGCCGGAATTATCCGTTGGAATTGGCACCGTTCACTGATGTGTGGTTGCCGTAGCTTCATCGGGCCAGTCCCTCAGCTACTCTTGATGAAATCTCTGTTAAGTTTGAATAAAATAATCATACATCTATTTTAGGATGTTGTCAACAGTTTTGCGTAAAATTTACTAAAAAACTGTAAAGCTGTAAAGCTGCGTCCAATGGATTTCAGGAATTGCTCAAATTATATCAAAATACTAGGTAATTGTAAAGGGAAATGCGAAATTTTTTACAAAACCTGCGGAAAAAAGATTTTTTGTAAATTTTTCTTGACTTTCACAAGATAAAGTATTAAAGTATTTTTACGAGTTAGTGAGTTAAAGTACTATCGTTATATGCACGTAACGCACAGGAGGAAACTAAAAAATGGCAGCAAATATTCATGATCATTTAACAGACCAGTTATTTAAAGCGATTCTCAGCTTAAAGGATGAGGAGCAATGCTATAAATTTTTTGAGGATATCTGTACTATCAGCGAGCTTAAGGCCATGGCACAGCGATTAGAGGTAGCGCGCATGCTGGATGATGGCTGTATTTACGAAACTATCGTAGAGAAAACCGGTGCCAGCACCGCAACCATTTCACGTGTTAAGCGTTGTCTTGTTTACGGCGCGGATGGTTATAATTCTGTTATGCAAGTTATAAAAGAGGGGAAGAAAGAAGATGACTAATAAGGTATATCAGGTTCCCTACGGAACCAAGGATATTCTGCCTGGAGAGATGAAGACACGCCGCGGAATCGAAAATGCGATTATCAATGTTTTTGACAAATGGGGCTATGATGAGGTAAAAACACCCGATTTTGAATATGTTGATACCTTCGGCACTGCCGGTGCCAAAGGGGACTTCCGTTTTTTTGACCGCAGCAATAATCTGCTGGCTCTGCGCAATGATATGACGGCGCCGATTGCCCGCCTGACAGCGACGCGCCTGCAGGGCGGCGAAAAGATCAAACGTCTTTGCTATCTGGCAAATCTTTACCGTTATGAAGAAATTCAGGCAGGACGGCAATGCGAATTTGAGCAGGCCGGTGTAGAAATGCTGGGTGCCAGCGGCGCTGCTGCCGATGCCGAGGTTATCGTGCTGGCAGCCGAAGCATTGCAGGCTGCAGGCTTGCAGAAGTTCGCTATCAGCCTGGGCCACGTTGATTTTATCAACGGCCTGGCGGAGGAAGCAGGCTTTGATGCTGCTCAGCTGCAGCAGCTGAAGGATTGCCTGCGCCGTCATGATGCTGTGGGTATGCAGCAGATGGCAGATGCGATGGAAAATATCCGTCCGGAAATCAAGCAGCTTTTTGCTGATTTCCTCTTCCTGCAGGGTGGCATAGAGCTGTTGGACAGAGTTGCGGCAATCGTAACTAACGCAAAGTGCCAAAGCGCGTTGAATGATTTGCGAAAAATTTATAAGCTGGTAGAGGCCTACGGTGCAGCAGGCTATTTGAGCTTTGACCTTGGCTTATACCGTTCACTTGATTATTACACCGGCATGCTTTTTGAAGTGTATCTGCCGGAAATGGGTTATCCGGTGGCAGGTGGTGGCCGCTACGACAAGATGATGCAGCGCTTCGGCCTGGAATGCCCGGCAACAGGCTTTGCCGTTGGCGTGGACCGCGTACTGCTGGCTTTGGAGCGCAACGGCGTTGTTACCAACAACCGCACCTGGGACGTGCTGGTAGCCTGGAGCGAAGGCAAGCTGCCGGAGGCAATTGCCAAAGCAACAGCATTGCGCCGCGAAGGTCGTAGCGTTAAGCTGCTGACCGAGGCTGCGGACCTGCAGGGAGCAGCGCTCGCAGTAAAGGAATATGGCTGTAAATCGTTAGTATATGTAGAATAGGCTTAACAGAAAGACAATATACACATAGTAAGCCTATGGCTGGGAAATATAGAGGGGTATTTTTATGGACGAATACATTACTATAGCATTGCCGAAGGGCAAGCTGTTCGATAAGTCTGTACACCTGCTGGCGAAGGTAGGCTACAGCGCCGAAAACGTTACCGAGGATTCGCGTAAGCTGGTCATTAGCAACGAGGAAACCAAGGTGCGCTTCATTATTGCCAAGACTGTTGATGTGCCGACGTATGTTGAATACGGTGCGGCAGATATCGGCATCATCGGCAAGGATGTGCTGCTGGAGCAGGATAAGGACGTAGTGGAGCTTCTGGATTTGGGATTTGGCCGCTGCCGTCTGATGATGGCGGTGCCGGAGGCCAAGCGACGCGCCAAGCTGACGGATTACGCTCACCTGCGGGTAGCAACAAAGTATCCTAACTGCGCCAAGGCTTATTTCAATAAACTGGGCATTCAGACAGAAATTGTGAAGCTCAACGGCTCGATTGAGCTGGGACCTATTGTAGGCCTGAGCGAAATGATTGTAGATATAGTAGAAACGGGGCGAACCCTGAAAGAAAATAAACTGGCGGAGGTTGATTCTATTTTCACCGCTACTGCCAGATTGATTGCCAACCGCGCCAGCTTCAAGCTGAAATTTGCCCGCTTGCATAAGCTGGTTGAGGATTTGCGCATTGTTTTAAATGAGGAGGAAAAATAAAATGCAGGTTACAGACGCAAGAAAGATGAGTGCGGCAGAGATTGCTGCTTTAATGAAAAAGAAGGCTTTTGACGAGGTGGAATTATCTCTGCGTATTCAGGCAGGTACGGACGCTATGTTCGGCAGACACATGACGGCAGCACAGGTTGTTGACCAGATTGTTGCTGATGTGCGCAAAAACGGTGATGAAAGCCTTTTTTACTATACTAAGCTGATTGACCGCGTAGAGCTGACGCCGGAAAATATCCGCGTAACCGAAGAAGAATTTGCGGAAGCGGAAGCCATTGTCAAACCGGAGGTAAAGGCTGCTTTGGAGCGTGCCATCGCCAATGTTATGAAGTTCCATGAGGAGCAGATGCCGAAAACCTGGCTTACGAACCGTCCTTACGGTTCACTGCTGGGCCAAAAGGTTACCCCGGTTGATTCCGTCGGTATTTATGTTCCCGGTGGCACTGCTGCTTATCCTTCGTCTGTAATGATGAATGCCTGCCCAGCAAAGGTAGCAGGCGTTCCCCGCATTGTGATGGCTGTACCGCCCGGAAAGGACGGCAAGGTTAATCCGAACGTACTGGTAACGGCAAAATTAATCGGCGTTACCGAAATTTATAAAATGGGCGGCGCACAGGCTATTGCTGCGCTGGCCTTTGGTACCGCAACCGTACCGAATGTAGAAAAAATTACCGGCCCCGGCAATATCTTCGTAACTTTGGCTAAAAAAGCCGTTATCGGGCACGTTGATATTGATATGCTTGCCGGTCCGAGCGAAATTCTGATTGTTGCGGATGACAGCGCTAATCCGACCTATCTGGCAGCAGACCTTCTGAGCCAGGCAGAGCATGATCCGCTGGCCTGCGCTATTCTGATTACCGACAGCGAGCGTGTGGCCAACGCTGTGGGCGAGGAAATCGAAGTGCAGCTGGCACAGCTGCCGCGTAAGGAAATCGCCGGTACCTCTCTGCAGCAGGCAGGTAAGATCATCCTTGCCAAGGATATGCCTACCGTTATCGAAATGGCTAACCTTTCCGCACCGGAGCACTTGGAAATCATGACTAAGGCACCGTTCGAAATTATGCCGTATATCCGTAATGCCGGCGCAATGTTCCTGGGTGCTTATTCACCGGAACCGCTGGGCGATTACTATGCAGGACCGAACCACGTTCTGCCGACAGGCGGTACGGCGAAATTCTATTCCGTACTGAACGTAGAAACCTTTATGAAGAAAACTAGCATTATTGCCTACACTGCTCCGGCACTTATGGCCGCTGCCGACGATATTATTACCTTGGCTGAAGCAGAGGGACTGCAGGCTCATGCAAACGCTATCCGTAAACGTGTGGGTAAATAAGGAGGCAGAAGATGAGTAGCTTTACTGTTCGCCAAAGTATTGAGGCGATGGAAGAATATGCCGTAGAAAGCGTGGCGGCGGATATTATTGTTAACGCCAACGAAAGTAATTACCAGCTGCCGCAGGAGATTGCGGAAAAGATTACCCAGCGCACCGCACGCTTCCCGTTTAACCGTTATCCGCCAATTAAATCGGAAAACCTGTGCGAAGTGATTGCCAAAGAGCTGGATGTAGATATTGACTGTGTAAAAATCGGCAACGGTTCCAGCGAGTTGTTGGAAAAGGCCTGTTATGTTTTTGGCGGGCCCGGCAAAAAGATTGCCGTACCCTGGCCGTCATTTTCTATGTACGGCGAATACGCTGCCCTTTCCGACAGCGAGGAGGTGCGCTATCCGCTGACAGCCGAAGGCTTTGTTGATGCTGACAGCGTTATCAGCTTTTGTAAGGAGCAGCAGCCTTCACTGTTGATTGTCTGCAATCCGAACAATCCTACAGGCAACTATAACAGCCTGGCAGCTATGGAAAAAATTATTGCTAATGTAGATTGCCCTGTTATTATGGATGAGGCTTACATGGAATTTGCCGATGGCAAGGAGCTGGCACCGAATGATTTGCGTCCGATGCACAAGCTGTGGCTGGTAGCAGGCTCTACTTTGAGCTTAGTCGGACGCTACAGCAATCTGATGGTTTTCCGCACCTTTTCCAAGGCCTATGGGCTGGCAGGTCTGCGCTGCGGTTATGCAGTGGGTGCGCTGGGGCTGGTGCGTCAGCTGGGCAAGGCGCTGCTGCCGTATCATGTAAATGCCTTTACGCTGATGGCCGCTAAAACAGTTTACGAAAACAAGGAATTGTATAAAGAACGCATCAAAACCATCCGCGAGGAACGCGATAAATTTGCAGATTGTCTGAAAACCTTAGGCTTTAAGGTATGGCCGACGGCAACTAATTTTGTTACCTTCCGTGCGGAGGGGGAACTGATGCAGCAGCTTGCCAAGGCTTATGCGGCGAAATTTAGCGAAAGATTGCCGGAGCAGGCGGCAGGAGGCAAGCTGATCTTTAAATATCTTTTGGCCAACAGTATTCTGGTGCGTGATTTCAGCACGCATCCGGTGCTGCAGGGCTGCTTGCGTATCACTATCGGCTTGCCTGAAGAAAACAAGCAGATTATTGCTAAAATCACCGAGCTGTGTGCGGAGGTAAAAGCATGAGAAGCGGTAATGTAGAAAGAAAAACACTGGAAACAGGCATCAGCGCCGAATGGTGTCTTGATGGCAGCGGCAGCTGCGAAATTAATACAGGCATCGGCTTTTTTGACCATATGCTGACACTTTTGGCTAAGCACAGCTTCAGCGACTTGGTGCTGCATGCTGTTGGTGATTTGGATGTTGACAGCCATCATACAGTGGAGGACTGCGGTATTGTACTTGGTCAGGCACTGAAGGAGGCTGTGGGCGATAAAGCAGGCATTCACCGTTACGGCAACTGCTTTTTGCCGATGGATGAGGCGCTGGTGCAGGTGTGCCTTGATTTCAGCGGCCGTCCGTATCTTGTTTTTGATGCGGATATTCCTAAGGTACAGCTGGGCATTTACGATGCCGAGATGACGGAGGAATTCTTCCGTGCTTTGGCAATGCAGGCAGGCCTTACGCTGCACATCCGCGTGCTTTACGGCAAGAATACGCATCACATCATCGAAGCGATTTTCAAGGGCCTTGCCAGAGCCTTGGCCGAGGCGGTAGCCTTTGACAGCCGTGTGCATGGTGTTATGAGCAGCAAGGGGACACTTTAATGTGTGTTATAAAGCACCTGCTGCTTCACACGTGTTTTGAGTTAGCATGAGGGAAAATATATGAGTAAAAAAATAACGATTATAGATTATGGCATGGGCAATCTTTACAGTGTACAGAATGCGCTGCGTTCTATCGGCGCGGAGCCTGTGGTGACAAGCGATGCGTCTGTGATTGCGCAGGCCGAAAAAATTCTGCTTCCGGGTGTGGGTGCTTTTGGCGATTGCATGGCTAACCTGGAAAAGTCGGGGCTGATTCCCGTTATTATGGACAGCCTGCGCAGCGGCAAGCCTTTTCTCGGCATCTGCCTGGGCATGCAGCTTTTATTTGAGGGCAGTGACGAAGCGCCGGGAGTTAAGGGCCTGGGCTTTTTCAAAGGTCAGGTGCGCTTGCTGCATACCGAGCTGAAGATTCCGCATATGGGCTGGAATAAGCTGGAGTTGCGTAGTCCGTCCCCGCTCTTAGATGGTGCGGAGGGTGAATACGTTTACTTTGTGCACAGCTTTCATGCGGAGCCGGAGGACAGAAGCATTATTACCTCGGTCTGCGACTATGGCATGGAGGTTACTGCTTCCGTAGGACGCGGTAAGGTACAGGCCTTCCAGTTCCATCCGGAAAAGTCGAGCAGAGTCGGCATGCGCCTGCTGAAAAATTTTGTTGAATTATGAGGGGAAAATTATGATTATATATCCTGCAATAGATATCCGTGGCGGACGCTGTGTGCGTCTGACGGAGGGACGCTTTGATGCGGAAACTGTTTTTGCCGATGACCCGGCGGAGATGGCTGCCAAGTGGGCGGCCTGCGGTGCCGAATGGCTGCATCTTGTTGATCTTGACGGTGCGCTGGCGGGCGAGGGCAAAAACCTGCCTGTGATTGAACGCATTCTTAAAACTGTAAAAATTCCTGTGGAGCTTGGCGGCGGTATCCGCAATCTGCAGGCAGTAGAAAAGCTTTTGGTGCTGGGTGTGGAGCGCCTGATTTTGGGCAGCGCTGCCGTAAAGAATCCTGAGCTTGTCAAAGAGGCCTGCGCCAAATATCCCGGACATATCGCTGTAGGCATTGATGCGAAAAACGGCGATGTCGCTATCGAAGGCTGGGGCGAGGGCAGCGGCGTTGCCGCAACCGAGCTGGCCAAGCGCATGGCAGACTACGGCGTGGCAACGATTATCTTTACCGATATCAGCCGTGATGGTATGCTCAGCGGTGTAAATGCCGAAGCGACAGCGGCGCTGGCGCGTGCCTGCGGCGTACCGATTATTGCCAGCGGCGGTGTAGCTTCGCTCGATGATATCCGCAACGTAAAAAAATACGAAAAGGATGGCGTAGCAGGCTGCATTATCGGTAAGGCAATTTATACCGGTGCCGTTAATCTGCCGGACGCTTTAAAAATTGCTGCGGCAAAGGAGGAATAAGATGCTTACGAAGAGAATTATTCCTTGTCTTGATGTTAAGGAAGGACGTGTTGTTAAGGGCACGAACTTTGTCGGTCTGCGTGATGCCGGTGACCCGGTGGAGCGTGCGGCGGCGTATGACGCCGAGGGTGCCGACGAGCTTGTTTTTCTTGATATTACGGCGACCTTTGAGGAGCGCAAGGCGATGCTGGATGTTATCAGCAGAACTGCGGCCAAGGTTTTTATGCCGCTGACGGTAGGCGGCGGTATCAGCAGCGTGGAGGATATCAAAAACGCTCTGCGTGCCGGTGCCGATAAAACCTCGCTGAATTCCGCTGCCGTAAAAAATCCGCAGCTGATTGCCGACGGTGCCAAGCTGTTCGGTAATCAGTGTATTGTTCTCGCAATTGATGCGCGTAAATGCGGTGAGAACAAGTGGGAGGTTTATGTACAGGGCGGGCGTAAGCCGACGGGCCTTGATGCCGTGGAATGGGCAAAAAAAGGTGTGGCGCTCGGTGCCGGTGAAATCCTGCTGACAAGTATGGATGCCGACGGCACGAAAAACGGTTATGACATTGCTCTGACGAAGGCCGTGAGCAGTGCCGTAAATGTGCCTGTTATTGCCAGCGGCGGTGCAGGCAAGCTGGAGGATTTCTATGATGTGCTGACAGAAGGTGGCGCTGACGCTGTGCTGGCGGCCTCTGTCTTTCACTATAAAACCTTCACCATTAAGCGGGTGAAGGAGTATCTGCGTTCTCGAGGTATAGAGGTGAGGTTATAATGCAGATCGATATTTCTAAAATCAAATTTGATAGCAGAGGTCTTGTGCCTGCTGTTGTTGTAGATGTACGCACGAACGATGTTGTTATGCTGGCGTACATGAATGAGGAGTCATTGCTCAAAACATTGGAAACAGGTTATACCTGGTTCTGGAGCCGCAGCCGTCAGGAGCTGTGGAACAAGGGCGCAACAAGCGGTAATCTGCAGAAGGTTGTAGAGCTGTTCTATGACTGTGACGGTGATGCGCTGCTCGTAAAGGTAGAGCAGCAGGGAGTAGCTTGCCATACAGGTGAATATTCCTGCTTCCATAATCCGCTGTGGCATACGTCCAATTTGCCGGTGCCTGAGGTAGAAGGGTTGCCGAAGGTTATCAGCGAGTTGTATCGCATGATTTTGTACAAGCGTCAGGCTGATGATGCGGAGATGAAATTCCTCATGAGCGGCAGTCAGGATAAGCTGCTGCAAAAGCTGGGCAACGAAATTACGGAAACGATTATAGCGTCCAAAAACGGCGAAAAGGATAAGGTGCTGCACGAAATGGCAGATTTGTGGTATCACTGCCTGGTGCTTCTGGCTTATCACAACATTACGCCGGAGGAGCTGCTGCGTGAGCTTGGGGGCAAGAGAGCGTAAAGAAAATTTTACAATATAAAATATATATGTTAGACTATAAGCAGTTGCATGATTATCTTCGTTTAGCGAAAATGTCGTGCCTGACTGTGTGAGTCAGTGGCATCTGTCGAGCTTTCGGCAGATGCTTTTTTTATTGACACCACATATGACACCAAGTATAATGGAGGTAGAAAGAAGCCATGTCACAATGGGAAAAGCTAATGTACAAGCTGAAGAAATTATCGCCTGATATGCGCTTTGAGGAATTGCAGAAAATACTTGAAAGCTACGGCTATGAAATGCAATCTCCGCGAAGTGGCAGCAGCCATTTTTCGTTTCGCAAAAAAGGCAAAGCTGTTATTACCATTCCCAAGCATAAGCCGGTAAAAAATGTTTATATTAAGTTGGTGAAAAATATTGTGGAAAGCGAGGAAGAAAAATGAAAACTTTAGAAGAATACATGAAGCTGAATTATCGTCTTGAGTTTGAGCCTGATGAAGATGAAGGCGGTTATGTTGCTTATTTTCCTGAGCTTCCCGGTTGTATTACTATGGGTGATACTATTGAAGAGGCTGCCGCAAATGCAGTCGATGCTAAGCGTACATGGCTGGAAGCCGCTATGGAAAATGAAATGGAAATTCCTCTGCCGGAGAAAAAGGACAAATATTCCGGTCAGTTTAAATTACGTGTGCCCAGGGCTTTACATAAGCTGTTGAGTCAGCATGCCAAGCAGGAAGGCATCAGCATGAATCAATATTGTGTGTATCTGCTTACGCGCAATGATGCGTTGAATGCCAAATAAATATATCGGCGCGTAATCCGTCATAAAACATAAAATCTGCTATGTGCAAGCGTAGCAGATTTTTTTATTACCTTTGTAACAATTTTCTTCTCCTGCTATAACGCAGGATACTTTTTTTCGCTAAAGCATTACAAAAGCATTTAAATATAGTATAATGATAACATATTATTTTCTGGCACTATTTTAGGGAGAGGTGTAATTACTCATGGATGAAAGAAATAATAAGCCTGTGCCGCAGCTGATAGAGGTTGAGCCAATGCAGGATGGCTACCGCTGGGTCGCAATTACGGCGATGCTGTTGGCAATCGGTATTATTCTGCACACTGTAAGTCCTAATGTCGGCGGTGTAACGCCTAACTGGACAATTGCTATGTATTCTATTGTTATCAATCTGACGCGTCCCAAGCTGTCGCAGGCTATCGGTATCGGTTTTATCGCCGGTCTGACGCTGGTTCCGTCCTCCAAATCGGCTTTCCCGCTGGGCAATGTTGCCAGCGAGCTGGCCGGTGCGACTGTCTGCTGCCTTTTGGTTGAGGCTATGTTCAAAGCAGGTATCAGCGAATGGAAGCTGCGTCCTTTTATCACCGGCTTTGTTGCCACGATGACCAGCGGCGGTCTGTTTACTTTTATCCTGAAGCTTATTTTGGGCTTGCCGCTGCACGTATGGATTTATGCTATGCTGCCGGTTGTTGCGATTGTAGGCCTGCTAAATGGTCTGATAACCTTCTTCCTGTACGCTCCTGTGCGGAAGCTGTTTTACTTTCAGGAGGATGAAAAATAATGGAAAGCGTAATCAACGTAGAGAATTTTTACTTTGCCTATAAAAAATCGGATTTGGTGCTGCGGGATATCAACTTTGAAATCAAAAAAGGCAGCTTCACCGTTATCACCGGACCGAGTGGTGCCGGTAAGACAACGCTGTGCAAGGCTATGACCGGTATCGTCCCCTATTACATGGGCGGACGATACAGCGGCGATGTTAAAATTAACGGCGAAAGCACTAAGGGCAAGCGTGTCAGCGATATAGCCATGCGCGTGGGCTTTATTATGGAAGACTACGAAAGCCAGCTTGTTTCCTTAACTGCCGGCGAGGAAATCGCCTTCAGCCTGCTGAACCACGGCTTCGCACCGCATGAGGTTGAAGAGCGCACCAGACAGGCGCTTGAGGATGTAGGCCTGCCGGGGCGCGAAAGCTATCAGCTGGACGAGCTCAGCGGCGGTCAGCGTCAGCGTCTGCTTTTGGCGGCAACGCTTGCCGTGCATCCGGAGATTATTGTGTTGGATGAGCCTGTATCCGCAATGGACCCGGATGGTGCACGTTCCCTGTATAAGCTGGTAGATAAAATCCATAAGCAGTATGGTACAACAATTATTGCTGTTGAGCATCGCGTGGATTATGTGCTGCCTTACGTAACGGATATGATTGTACTGAACGAGGGCGAGCTGGTGGCGGCTGATGCCTTTGAGGCTGCTGCTCCTAAAATGTACGAAAATCCCGCATTACGTCCGTTGCTGCCGTCACTGTGGCAAATTAAGCTGGGCCTGGAGGAAAAGCTTGGCGTGGATTTGGGCGACTGGCGCAGCGAAGAGGATGCGCTGGCTGATTTTCGCACCTATGGGATTGTTGCGGCAGAAGGGAGAGCTGACTGATGTTAGAAGCAAAGGATGTCAATTTCGCTTATATGCGCGGACAGCCTGTAATCAAGGATATGGATTGCAAGATAGAGGACGGAGAATTTGTGGCGCTGCTGGGACATAACGGCAGCGGTAAAACAACCTTGAGCCGTCTGTTTATGGCACTGTGCCATCCGCGCAGCGGTCAGGTTTTTGTTGACGGTGAGGATATCGTTAAGCGTGAGCCGGCAGATTTGGCCGACAAAATCGGTTACGTGTTCCAAAATCCGGATCTGCAGATTTTAGAGGATACTGTATTTGATGAGGTTGCTTACGGCCCGCGTGCCAAAAAGCTGACGGAAGCAACCATAGAGCGTCAGGTAAACGAAGCGCTGGAGGCTATGGGCCTGACAGAGCTGAAGGACGAATATCCGCGCCTTCTGTCCTTCGGCCAGAAGCGACGCCTTGGTGTAGCTGCGGCATTGGCGCTTAATCCGCGTACACTGATTCTGGACGAAATTACCAATGGACAGGATGCGCTGGAAAAGGAAGCTATGATGAGCTACCTGCAGGCAATCAACGAAAAGCGCGGTATTACGATTGTACTGATTTCGCATGATATGGATATTGTACGCCGTTATGCTAAGCGTGCTATTGTACTGCATTACGGCAAGCTGGTTTACGACGGTACGCCGGCAAAGCTGTTTGACGGCAGCCAGCCTGTAGAGCGCTGGGGCTTGTGCCGTCCTACGGTAGCAGCCTTAGCTGCGTCCCTGGGCATTGAGGCCGCAACTGCCGAAGAATTTTGCAAGCAAGTTATTTGTAAGGAGGGAAGCAGATGAAGCTGACAGCCTTTACACAGATTATAGTTACTCTGGCGGTTACCGCCTGGGTATTCATCCTGCCGGTAGAAGCAGTAGCCACGATTTTGGTTTTGGAGCTGGCGCTGCTGCTATACATTAAGCATGACAAAATGACGATGGCTGCTATCGGCGGCCTGGCAGTTTTCACCGGTATGATGATTTTACTGCAGCTGCTTTTCGGCTCACCTCTCGATGTATCGCTTATCGGCGGCCTGCGTATGCTGGTTATGACGATGGCGTTTTTGTGCCTGTTGGCAGCGAGCCGAATTCAGGATATTGCCAAGGCTTTGGTAGACCGTTTTCATATGCCCTGCGAATATGCCTTCATGCTGACTACGGCGCTGCGCTTTGTGCCTAATTTTCTTACCGATAGTGGAATTACGTTGGATGCACAAAGCTGTCGCGGCTATTCCAACCGCGGCAATATGTTCAAGCGCTTCTTCGCTTATCTGGTTGTTATCCGTCCGCTGGTTATGCGTGCGGTAGCCAAATCGGAAACTTTGGCGCTTTCCATGGAGCTGAAGGGCTTTGGCGGCAACACCTATAAGAATATGCCGCCGGCACCGCTGCGTTTCGGCGATATTTTCGTACTTCTTTTGGTAGTAGTGCTGAGTACTTATCCGCTGTGGATTAAATATCTCTAATAAAAAATAAAGAACTGCGAAAGCTCTGTGCAGTGTATTGCTGTACAAAGCTTTAGCAGTTCTTTTTTGTTGCGTAAGCAATTTTTATTCGCCTTTAGTCTGGAATTCGGCAATAGCAGGATTAATCAATGCCATATAATAACCTGCGACAACCTCGGGACCGGGATTCATTTTGTTTTTGAGCCACCAGCGAATCATGCCGACAAAGCTGCTAGTGAGGCTGTTGATTAAGAAGTCCTCCGGCACTCTTTGTGAGTATTCGTCGTAGGACCCGCTCATCTTGATGCTGACGTTCTGCAGCATGTAATCGCGGCAGCGTACCGTCATCGTAATTGATGATGCCCAGGTAGTATTCGCGTTTGTCGCGCAGGTGATAAAGGATGTGTGTGATACGAGTTTCCGTGTTTTGCGGCATTTCGGAAAAATTATGTGTGGAGCAGGGAGGGATAACCGGACTGAAGATATGGTCGAAAAGCTCAAAGCAGATTTGGCGTGCCAGATCATCTTTGGTTTCGAAGTGGCTGTAAAAGGTGCTGCGGCCGACATCGGCTGCATCAATGATATCCTTGACGCTGACTTTTTCATAGCTTGTTTTGGTAAGCAGTTTGACAAAGGCATCGATAATTGCCTGTCTGGTCTTTTTTTGTCTTCTGTCCATAGTATGCCTTGCTCCTCTCCCGATAATGTACAATTTATGAAAAGTGTTCATTAAAGTACGAATCTCGATTTTTGTAGATAGATTTTTCGCCAAAATTAGATTATCATATACATAGAGTTTAGTCAAGAACTTGACTTCGCTTCATGATATACTCATACTCATCAAAAAACGTAAAAGGCGTCCGGCGGCAAACGGACGCTTTTTGCGTTGTGCGCAAAAATACAAAACCCCGCGGCCTTACAGACTGCGGGGGTTTTGTATTTGATGAGTATTGAGTAGAAAAAAGGGTTGAGCTGCAGCTTGTGTTGCCGCACAGGCTGCAGAGTATATAGCAAAAAGCTGTAAGGGGATGATGCTTTATTGCTGTTATATTGAAGGGAAAGATGATTAATTAATTTTTACTATTTTTGCCTTGTGTTAATCCTGAGGCGGTTGTGGGAATTCGCCGTTGTGATGTCTGTAGCCGTGGAAGTCGCCACGGTTATGCTTGTAGCCGCGAAATTCACCCTTGTGGTGTCTTTGCGGCAGCGGTCTGTTGGCTCTTACAGCCTCGCGCTGCTCGGGAGTCATATGCTGCAAACGCTCATGGCGTGCCTTGCGCTGCGCCATATCGTCCTTAATGAACTGCTGTACTTCCGCTTTCTGACCGGGAGTGAGCTTAGCCATGGTTTCCTTGGCGTACTTTTCGTGAGCTTCCTTGCGCTCCTTGCGCATTTTTTCTACAGCCTTTTCACGCTGTTCGGGTGTCATGCGTTTCCATTCCTCGCGCATTTTTTGGCGCTCGGCACGCTGTTCAGGTGTAAGCTTGGGACCTTGGCGATGCATTCTGTGAGCCGGCGGTGGGCAGGGACGGTCTGCGTCATTTTCGTGCAGAATAGCATTTACGCGCTCGCTCATAGAAGGCTGCGGCTGAGAATCTGCAGAGGCAGCAAAAGCGCTGGTGCAGAAGGCTGTCAAAACTGTACCGGTAACGAGAATCTTTTTCATATTCAACATTAGAATCACTCCTTATATCTTTAAATCGTTTAGTGGAATTTTACTTTGATTAAGGCACGGCTTTTAGCTGTTCCTTAACTTTGCTTATATTGTACAGGCAATTTATGACTTTTTTATGTTTTTAGACTTAATTTAAGCTGAAAAATATCTTTTTTTGCGTCATACTTTTAACACACATAGACGTTAAAATGTAATATAATGAGAGAAAGGTGACATAAGGAGGCTTTGCGATGAAAAAGATACTTATCGCTGATGATAATAAACAGATTACGACAATTTTATCCGGCTATGCCAAAAAGGAAGGCTTTGAGCCTGTTATTGCGTTGGACGGAGCAGAGGCACTGGATAAATATCTGCAGTATGAAAATGAAATTGCTGTCGTGCTGCTGGATGTTATGATGCCGGAGATAGATGGCTTTGAGGTTTGCCGCCGTCTGCGCAAGGAATCCATGGTGCCGATTATTATGATAACGGCGCGTGGTGAGGATTATGATAAGATTATGGGTTTGGATATCGGTGCAGACGATTATGTGATTAAGCCGTTCAGTGCACCGGAGGTGATGGCTCGTGTGCGTGCGGTACTGCGTCGCCTGGGTGCGCAGGAGCCGGCGAACGCTCAGACTCTTTCTTACGCAAATCTGTACATTAATCTGGAAAAGTATGCAGTGCAGATTAACGGCGAAGAGGTACCGTTGACAAAAAAGGAAATCGAGCTTTTGTGGACGCTGGCCAAAAATTCCACGAAGGTTTTCAGCCGTGATAATCTGCTGGACAGTATCTGGGGCTATGACTATTTCGGCGACAGCCGTACTGTTGATTCGCATATCAAGCGCCTGCGCGCTAAGCTGGATAAGTACGAGCATCCGCTATGGGAAATCAAAACTATCTGGGGCGTAGGCTACCGCTTTGAGGGACACAAGGATGAATAATAAAATTGCTTTAAAGCTGACACTGTATTTTTCGGCAGTACTGCTTGTTTTTGCGTTGATTATCGGCAGCGTTTTTTATCAATTCTTTAAGCAGCAGACGGTTGAAATCAAGGAAAAGGAAATGCGTCTGCGGGCGGAAAAGATTGCGGAAGTGCTTGGTGATAATATGGCGCGGATGGAAAGCCGCCATGGTGACGGTATTGCCAACAGTAAATTTATCAGCTATCTGGATAATGTGACGCAGGAAATAGTCTGGGTGGTGGACAGCAACCGTCAGCTGAGCATCAATAAGGATAGGGTGCAGCGTCAGCGCAGAGAGGTGCAGAAGCATCATGAGCATAGCGGTTTTGGCCTTTTCAAACGTCAGATGCCGCCGATTGCCTGGAAGGAACCGCCTAAGACTCCTAAGGAGGCCTACGAAAGATTGCCGGTTCAGGTCAAGGAAAAGGTTGAGGATGGCTTTAACGGCAAAGAGTTTATTATCGAGGAATATAATCCTATGCTTGACGGCATTATGCTGACAGTAGGCAGACCGATTTATGACGATCGGGGGCAGGTAAAGGCTGTGCTTTTGCTGCATTCTCCGGTAGCAGGCCTGCGTGACGCTATCTGGTCCGGTCTGCGTATTCTGCTTATCAGCCTGCTGGTGGCGATGGTTTTGGGCATGCTGCTTTCGGTAGTGCTCAGCTGGCGTTTTACCGGAACGATTGAGAAGATGAAAAATATTGCCGAGCGCCTGGCGGAACGTGATTACACCGCCCGCACCGACATTAAGCAGAATGACGAGATCGGCGAGCTGGCGCGTACGCTGGATATTTTGGCGGAACGTCTGGAGCTGGCAGATGCCGAAAGCCAAAAGCTGGAAAAGCTGCGCCGCGAGTTTATTGCCAACATTTCGCACGAGCTGCGTACGCCTGTGACGGTTATCCGCGGCAGCTTGGAGGCCTTGCGTGACGGTGTGGTTACGGAAAAGGCCGATGTTGAGGAATTTCATGAGCAGATGTATAAGGAAAGCCTGTTTTTGCAACGTCTGATAAATGACCTGTTGGATTTATCACGTTTACAGAATACAGATTTTCCGATTGAAAAGGCTCCATTGAACTTTGTCGATGTTATGCATGACGCAGTGCGCAGCGGCAGGCAGCTCGGTGCTGATAAAAAGCTGCAGATTACAGGCAGCGCGGATAAGGATATTTACATGCTGAACGGTGATTACGGACGCTTGCGTCAGATGCTGATGATCTTTTTGCATAACAGCATCAAGTTTTCGCCTGCAGGCAGCGAAATCAAGCTGGAGCTGACAGACAACAGGCTTAAGCTCACTGATCATGGCTGCGGTATTAAGGAAGAGGATATTCCGCATGCCTTCGATCGTTTTTATAAAGCGCGCAATGAGCATAATAAGAGCGGCAGCGGTTTGGGACTGGCAATTGCCAAGCAGATTGCGCAGCGTCATGATATGCAGCTTCAGCTGCAGAGCAAGCTGGGCGAGGGTACGACAATTATTATTACTCTGCCGCCTGAGCTGAAGGAAAAGGAGTATGCGGATGAATAAGATGAATTACGGCTGTGAGGGCCTTTGCGTTGCTATCAGCGGCGGTACGTCGGGCATCGGGCTGGCGGCGGCGCTGCGCTTTTTGACGGATGGTGCGCGGGTATATATTTTGGGGCGCTCCAAGGAGCGCGGCGCGCAGGCTTTGCGTTATCTGGAGAAGCAGACAGGAAAGCAGGCAGTGTATATTTCCTGTGACGTGACGAAGCAGGCTGAATGCAAGGCTGCAGTGGCAAAGATTGCCGAGCAGGAAGGCAAGCCTGACTGGCAGCTGGATATTTTGGTCAACAGCGCCGGCTTTTACCGCGAGCAGCGCCTGGAGCAGCTTACGGAAGCGGATTTTGATGCGATGATGAACGTCAATGTCAAGGGAATGATGTTCTTGACGCAGGCTGCACTGCCGTATCTGCGCAGTAAAAGCAGCGTGGTGAATATTGCCTCCGATGCTGCCGTCAGCGGCAATTACGGCTGTGCGCTTTATTGTGCGACTAAAGGCGCAGTGGTGGCGTTTACCAGAGCACTGGCGCTGGATTTGGCGCCGAGCGTACGCGTGAACTGCGTCTGCCCGGCAGACGTGGATACGCCGCTGCTGGCGCAGCAGCTTGCTGATGCGAACGGCGGTTATACACTGGCAGATGTGGCTGCAGCCTATCCTTTGCAGCGGATTGCTGCAGCCGGTGAGATTGCTCACGTAATCTGCAGTCTGGCAGCGCCTGCAAACAGCTTTATGACCGGCAGCATTGTGACAGTTGACGGCGGTCTGACAGCCGGATAAATATTGTAAATATTGAATTGCGGTAAAACAGGCAAAAAACAGGTAAAGAAATTTTCTTTGCCTGTTTTTTATATACGCAAACGAATATAAGTGATATAATTAATGTATTAAAGTATAAAAAATACGGGAGGGTATTTTTATGGATAAAATGCAGCCCATTGGCGTACTTGATTCGGGAGTCGGCGGTCTGTCGGTTTTAAAATGCCTGCATCAGATGCTGCCGCACGAGGATTTTATTTATGTGGGTGATACTGCACGTACGCCTTACGGCACACGCAGTGAACAAGAAATCCGTGGTTTTGTAGGCGAAATAATCGATTGGCTGGCAGCCAAAAACGTTAAGCAGGTAGTCATAGCCTGCAATACGCTGACGATGCTCGGTGTAGACAGTCTGCGGGGGACGCATCCGTTCGGTGTTGTCGGGATGTCCAAGGGGGCGCAGCAGCTGCTTTCGGCCAGTCCCCGTAAAAAAATCGGCGTGCTGGCAACGCAGTTTACTATTTCCAGCGGACTGCACAAAAAGGCTATTCTTGCCGCTGATGCGCAAGCGCAAGTTTATCCTGTGGCCTGCCCCAAGTTTGTACCGTTAATTGAAGGTGAGCGCTTTGACAGCCCGGAGCTGCAGCAGGCTATTGCCGAGTATACCGAGCCTTTTAAAAAAGCTGGCGTTGAAGCAGTGATTTTGTCCTGTACGCATTATCCTTTTATAAAAGAACAAATCGAAGCCGATTTAGGACCGAATGTAAAGGTGCTTGACCCGGCGGCTGCCACCAGTGCCGACGCTATCGCAGCACTTAAGGAGGAAGGTTTGTTGCGTACAGAAGGTAAGGGACGTCTGCAGGTTTGCTGCACGGCTGATCTGGCAAGAGTTGAGCGCTTGGCCGGCAGAATGTTGCCAGTTGACGATTGCGATTTTTCTTTAATCGATTTAAAAGAGAATTAATCGCATAACTTTTATTCTTTTCGAAAAAGAAGCAGGAATTTTCTTTTTAATGTCTAATTTATAATAATTAAGAGCGAGAAAGGGATTGCTTTTTTGTGGCTTGCTATGCGAGTTGCCTAATAGGTATTTATGTTACTAAATGCCGGTTTCATGATACTGTGAAAGCGGTATTTATATTTTCGCAGCTATGTCATCTGTATTGACGGATGACTGGTTACGCAAATGCTATTATATTCAAAAATAATATAAAGAAAGGTGGTAGCTGTGGAAAAGCAGGGAGTATTGAACGATAAAAAAATTGTAGGCTCGCCTATGGTGCATATGACATGTCTTGCTCTGGTGCTGTTTGCATTCTGGATGGTTTTGTCAGGCAGAACAGAAACAAAATTTGTCGTATACGGTATCCTCACAGCTGTGGTGACAACTTGGGTTACATACCCGCTTTTGCTGGTCCCAAATAAGGACGGCAGTAAAAAGTATTATGTTTTCGGTTTTTCGATTCCGAAAATGATTATGTACTTTTTCTGGCTGATGTGGCAGCTGGTGCTCGCCAATATTGATGTGCTGCTGGCAACTACAGGTCAGGAGCTGAACATTGATCCTAAGGTTGTCCGCTTCCGCTTCAAAGCCGATAATCCTATGGCATCTGTTATTTTGGCGAACTCAATTACGCTGACACCGGGTACAGTAACAATGAATGTTACCGACGACGGTGTGTATGAGATTCATGCACTGACCGTTGGTGCGGCCGCAGGCGTGCTCGACGGCGGCATGCAGAAAAAGGTTGCCGATTTATATGGCGAAAAATTTGATTTTGCAGTAGTAGAGAGTGAGGAATGATTATGCAGATTATATTTTATATTATGATGGTAGCCATTCTTCTGATCATCGGTACGATGCTGCAACGCTTGTTTAACGGACCGACAATTTTTGACAGAATGAACGCCTTGGGCGTTATCGGTGCCGATACAATTCTATTATTGGTGCTTTTCGGCTATATTGACAAACGTCCGGATATGTATGTTGATATAGCGATTTCTTATGCAATTTTAGGCTTTATCGGCTCGCTGATTGTAGCTAAATTTATAGGAGGTAAAAGGATATGATTGAACAATTCGGTTTTACCTCCCCGCGCGAAGTTATCGCTGCACTGTTCCTGTTAAGCGGTCTGGTATTCTTCGTCGGCTCAGCTATCGGTATGCTGCGCCTGCCGGACTTCTATTCCAGAATCCATGCCTCCGGTAACAGTGAAACTCTTGGCTGTACGCTTTCCTTTATCGGTCTGATGATTTATGAAGGACCTACACTGACAGCGGCAAAGATGGCTTTTGTATTTTTACTTGTTTTTATGGCGAATCCGATCGGCTCGCATATTCTGAGCAAGGCAGCCTATAAATCCGGGCACCCTGTCTGGACACTGCAAAGCAAGGGAGCTAAAAAGCTTGTCGGTCTGGAAAAAGCTGACCACAGTGCTGACGAGCCTGTCGGTCATATCCGCAAGAAGCCTGCAAAAACAAATCGTAATCAGGTACATAAATATCATAAGAAGAAAGGAGATAAATAAAATGGAGATTTATACTATTGAAGCTCTTTTACTTGTCTTCCTGATTCTCATTACCTGTGCAGTTATTTTCTGCAAGGATATTCTTAGTGCTGCGATTATCTACAGTGCGTTCAGCTTCTGTGCTGTGCTGCTGTATCTGATGATGGGTTCCCCTGACGTAGCCTTTACGGAGGCTGTTATCGGTACGATTTCTACCATCTTCTTCGTAGCTTCGTTGAAAAAAATTGATAGGTGGTGTAAATAATGCGTGGATTAGTTGCTGTTATCCTGGCGATTATGACAGGCATGTTTTGCTCTGTCGTAACCTACCTGCCCGAAATTGGTGACGCGAACACTGCGCCTAACCAGCATGTTACTCCGACCTATATCTCCCGTAGTGCGGAGGATACAGGCTCGCCCAATATCGTAACGGGCGTCATCATCGACTATCGTGGCTTCGATACTATGTGGGAAACCTCGGTAATGTTCCTCGCCGGTCTGACAACGGTGCTGGTGCTGACCAGCAATCCGGTAGGACGCAGACCTGAGGAAGAGCCGGAGGATCCGGAGGAAGGAGAGATTATCAAATGAAAGAACCATTTGGCGGTCTTATCCTAAATGTGGCCTTCAGAATGCTGGTGCCGTTCACGATTACCTACGGCATTTACGTTCTCTGCTTGGGTGAGTTTTCTCCGGGCGGCGGCTTCCAGGCAGGCGCATTGCTTTCTGTAGGCGTGCTGCTTGCACGTCTTATCCTGGGTTTTGATACAAAGTTCAATGTCTTAGGCAAAACTTCTGTTGTTCTTGCCGGCGTGGGCACCTTCCTGTATGCTTTTACCGGTTGGCTGACATTGTTCGGCGGCGCAGACTTTTTCCTGAACTACAATTATATGCCGATTCATATGGAGCCGCAGCATGAAATGCATGCTATGGGCATTTTCCTTATTGAAATCGGTGTTGCCATCTGCGTAATGATGACAATTATTAATCTGCTTGATGCAATTGTGAAAAGGGGTGACGAAGATGGAAGTGCTCAATGAGTTTTTGAAAACAAAAGGCATTTATTCCCTGGTCATGATTCTTTTCTTCCTGGGTGTGTATGGCATGGTCCTCAGCAAAAACTATATGAAGAAGCTGATGGCGATGAACGTTATGCAGGTTGCCGTAATCTATTTTTATCTGTGTTTTGCACAGAAGGATGGCGCAATGATTCCTATCCAGAACGGCCTGACAACAGATCCTAATGCTTACATTAACCCTCTGCCGCATGGCCTGATGCTGACAGCAATCGTTGTAAGCCTTGGTACTACAGGCGTAGCAATTGCACTCCTCATGCGTATTAAAGAAATCTACGGTTCTGTTGAAGAAGTAGAGGTATTGAGGAGGGCTAGTAAATGACACAGCATGCTCCCGTCCTAATTGTACTTTTACCTCTGACAGCATCATTGCTGTGTATGTTATTTTCCCGTATCAGTAAAAATTTAGGCTCCTGGATAGTTATGGCTTCTATCGCCGGTGCCTTTGCCAATGCCTGCATCGTGCTGCAAAGAGTGTTGGAATCCGGCGGCAAAACCTGGCATTACTGGATGGGTGGCTGGGAACCGCCAATCGGTATTGAATTTGCCCTCGATCCTTTAAACAGTATTCTGGCAGTAGTGGTAACGTTTATTTCCCTGATGGTTTCCCTCTACAGCCGTCCGTTCGTCAAGGATGAGGACTGGCTGCATGTAGGCGGCTATTATACCTTGTTCGGCCTGCTGACGGTTGGTCTTTCCGGTATGATTATCACTGGTGACGTTTTTAACCTCTATGTATATCTGGAAATTATGTCACTGTCCGGTTACGGCCTGATTGCCCTTGGCGGCAGAAAATCCATGCTGGCAGCCTTCCGTTACCTGTTAATCGGTACCATTGGTGCTTCGTTATATCTGCTGGGCGTAGGCTATCTGTACGCTATGACAGGTACGCTGAACATGGCTGACCTTGCCGCACGCGTAGTGCCGCACCTGAATTCGCCGCTGTTCGCGATTGCTGTAGCCTGCTTTATCATCGGCTTCGGTATCAAGATGGCGCTGTTCCCGCTGCATGGCTGGCAGCCTGATGCCTACACCTTCGCGCATCCGGGTGCTGCTGCCTTTATCGCAGGCTGCATGAGCAAGGCTCCCGCATATGCGTTAATCCGTTTTGTGTATTATATCTTCAAGGTTGATAACCCTGTAATGCAGAGTGCGCTCAATGTTTTGGGCATTCTCGGTGTAGCAGGTATCCTTATCGGTTCTATTATGGCAATGGCTCAGTATGACTTCCGCCGTATGCTGGCATATTCCTCTGTGGCACAGATTGGTTATATTGCAATCGGTTTGGCAATGGGCAATATGTACGGCTTTATCGGCGCAGTGCTGCATGCTATCAACCATGCTTTTATGAAGAGCAGCCTCTTCCTGGTTATCGGTGGTATTGAGTATCGCTTCGGTGAGGTTAATCTGTACCGCTTAGGCGGTATGAACAAAAAGATGACTATCAGTACGATTACCGTGCTGTTGGCTTCTCTGTCTATGATAGGCCTGCCTCCGACCTGCGGCTTCTTCAGTAAATGGTATCTTATGCTTGGTGCCTACACCGGCGCACAGTACTTCTACATCGCTGTACTTGTTATCAGCTCTCTGCTGAACGCAATTTATTTCTTCCGCATTATTGAGCAGATGTTTATTCAGCGTGAAGCTTCGCTGACCGAGGTACATCCGCATAAGGGCAAGCTGGGCTTACCGCTTTCCATGGTTATCCCGATTCTCGTCGGCGGTATCATGATTCTGGTACTTGGCTTCTACAGTGTTGACATCGTTACCGATGTCGTTAAGTTAGGATTGCCGGAGGTGTTTCTGAGATGACTATTATAGATTGCAGACCATTTCTGGCGGTTGGTGTATCTTTTATAGCTGCTGTACTTATCGCGTTCAGCAGACGCTGGCCTAACCTGCGTGAAACCTGGAGCGTTATCGCTTCCGTACTTAAATTCGGTATCATCCTGTCGATGTTGCCCGCTGTTCTCGACGGCAATCAGTATCAGTGGACGCTGTGCCAGATTACCGATACCGTGGGATTGACGCTGCGTACCGATCCGGCTGGCATGATTTTTGCGGTGCTGGCTTCGATGCTGTGGGTACCGATGAACTTCTATTCCATCGGCTATATGCGCTGCAATAACGAAAGCGAGCAGACAGGTTACTTTGCCGCTTTTGCTATCTGCATGAGTGCCGTAATGGGCATTGCGATGGCCGAAAACCTGTTGACCTTCTTCATCTTTTACGAGCTGCTGACTCTGGCAAGCTATCCGTTGGTACTGCATAAGCGTAACCAGGAAGCTTTGATGGCCAGCCGTAAGTATTTGATTTATACCTTGATTTCCGGTCAGCTTTTCTTGGCCGGCGTTATCGCCGTATACTGCATCAGCGGTACGATGGACTTCACTCCCGGCGGCTTCCTGACTACGGATATGGCTCCGAGATGGGTGCTGCAGGCTATCTTCGTACTGATGATTTTGGCAGGCTCCGTAAAGGCTGCTGTTATGCCGCTGCACGGCTGGCTGCCGGCAGCAATGATTGCGCCGACTCCTGTATCGGCATTACTGCATGCCGTTGCCGTTGTTAAGACCGGTGTTTTCGCCGTATTGCGTATCATCGGCTTCGTCTTTGGTCCGAAGCTGTTGGCGGAAATCGGTGTCGTTGATGTATTGGCGTGGGCTGCTGCGGCGAGCATTATTATTTCCTCGCTTATCGCTCTGCGTCAGGACCATCTGAAACGTCGTCTGGCGTTCTCCACTATTGGTCAGCTTTCCTACATCGTTTTAGGTGCTGCGCTGATTTCTCCGCTGAGCATCAAGGGTGCCTACCTGCATCTTGTGGCTCATGCTGTTATGAAGATTACCCTCTTTATGTGCGCCGGCCTGATTATCGCACGTACGCACAGAAATAATATCAGTGAGCTGTATGGCATAGGCAAGAAGCTGCCGGTAACAATGGCCTGCTTCACGATTGCTTCTCTTGGTATCGCCGGTACGCCGTTCCTCGTAGGCTTTGTCAGCAAATGGAACTTGGCACTAGGTGCTTTGCAGGCAGGCAAGCCTTTGTACATTCTCGTCTGGGTTGCCAGCGCACTGTTGGCTGCCGGTTACTTAATGCCTGTTGTACAGATGGCCTACTTCCGCAAGGACCCGCAGGAGGAGTTCCGTGAATATGGCGATATCAGCTACTCGATGCTGATTCCTATCTGCGTTACCACGATTATTGCTGTTGTCCTCGGTATCGTGCCGGACATTTATCCGCACTTCTATGAGCTGGCAACAATGGCCTCCAACGCTATTTGCGCAGGCTGGAATGGAGGTTGGATGTAATGAGCAAGAAAACTGTTTACATGATAGCTGCTGCCGTGCTTGTGCTTTCCGCAATCGGAGAGCTTTGCGGCGTACATCTGCACAGTCCTGCGTGGTGGCCGCTGCCGTTTGGCTATGATATTTTCTTCGGCTTCTTCGGCTGCTGGCTGCTGATTATTCTGGCAAAAATTATCATGACGCCGCTGCTGCAGCGTGATGAAACCTATTATGCTGATCCTAAGGGAGGTGAGGACGATGAGTAATCTGCTTCATCCCGGTCTGATCCTCATTGCCGTGGGCGTGATTGCAATGCTCGTGCCGAAAATGCTGCGCAAGCTCGTTTTGGCTGTAGGCCCGTTCTTTGCCCTCTTTGCTGCACTTTCTATGCCTGTTGGCACAGATTTGAGCATTGAGTTTCTGGGTACAGGCTATCACTTGGGCTACATGTTTGTAGATAAGCTCAGCTATGTATTCTGCATGATTTTTGCGCTGATGGCGTGCATCGGCGGCATTTATTCCTGTCATAACGAAAACCGCATGGAAGCATTATGCTCCATGTCCTACGCCGGCTGCGCTCTTGGCGTAACCTTGGCGAAGGATTGGCTGACGCTGATTTTCTTCTGGGAAGCACTTGCCGTAACCTCTCTGTTTTTAATCTGGTGCCGCAATACTCCTCAGTCCCGTCGCGCAGGCCTGCGCTATCTTTTGGTGCATATGCTTGGCGGTAACCTGCTGCTTTTAGGTATTTTCCTGAAGGTTGGCAGCGGTGATTCTCTGATTGCCAATCTGTCCAAAGCTCCGCATGATTTAGCCTTTTGGGCAATTTTAATCGGTGTGGCTGTCAATGCGGCAATTCCGCCGGTAAATGCCTGGCTGGTTGATGCCTATCCCGAAGGCACGATTACAGGCAGCGTATTCTTAAGCTCCTTTACCACTAAGGTTGCTGTTTATGCTTTAATCCGTATCTTTGCCGGAACAGATTTCCTGATGGGCTTTGGCTGCTTTATGGCGCTTTACGGTGCTGCCTATGCGATTATGGAAAACGATATGCGTCGGCTGCTCGGTTACCATATTATCAGCCAGGTCGGCTTCATGGTTGCCGGTGTAGGCGTTGGCACGGCAATGGCACTGAACGGTGCTGCGGCCCATGCCTTCTCGCACATCCTGTATAAATCACTGCTCTTCATGTGTGCTGGTGCAATTATCTATGCAACCGGTATCCGCAAGATTAACCAGCTTAGCGGTATGGCGAAAAAGATGCCGTTTGTGGCTGTGTGCTTCTTTGTAGCGGCGTTCTCCATTTCCGGTGTACCGTTCTTCAACGGCTTCATCAGCAAAACGATTACGATTGCCGCTGCATCCGCTGCCGGTTATGGTTGGGTATATACACTGCTGGAGCTTGCCAGCATAGGTACCTTCCTGTCCATTACCTTGAAGATGGGTTATTTCATCTTCTTGCGTGATGCCGATAAGAATGTGGAAATTAAAAATCCTCTGCCGAAGAATATGTATATCGGCATGGGCTTTGGCGCAGCGCTCTGCTTCCTGTACGGCGTATATCCGGATCTGCTGTATCGTTATCTGCCGTTCGGTTATCCCGATTACCAGCCGTTCACTGCAGCGCATATGCTGAGCTACGTAGAAATTCTTGTCGTAACTATGGTTCCGTTTATGATGTTCCTGCCGCGCATGGAGCCTCATACAGCGCTCAGCCTCGATACAGACTGGTTCTACCGTAAGCCGATTGATTTTGTCATCGTCCGTATCAGCATGCTGCTGTGTGCAATCAGCGGCGGCCTGGGCAGTGCTTGGGGCGTACTGTACGAAAAGTTTATGGACCTTACAAGCAATCCGATGGATTTCCTCGATGCCAAACCGTTCCGTAAACGCACGCATTATAATCCTGAAAACTACCGTACATCTATTGCTGACCCGATGATGATTACCTTAACGGTGCTGGTAAGCAGCATTGCTTACTTCATTGCAACGTTATAAAATGCTTTTAAGAGCTGTCGCACGCAGGTGCGGCAGCTCTTTTACGTAGTCTTTTCAAAGTATAATTATTTGTCTTGTAAATATTCTTATCAGGTGTTATATTATTGATAATCATCATATATGAAAGAGGTTATCGGTATGCTTAAGGGTATATTTTTAATTATAGGTGCTGCAACCTGCTGGGGCATGGGCGGTGTAGCAGGACAGTATTTGTATCAATATCACGATGCGGATATGGTCTGGCTTTGCATGGCGCGTCAGATTTTGGCAGGCTGTATGTTCCTGCTTTTTGCGGACTTTGTGCAGAAGCAGGATATCTTTGCTATTCTTAAGGCAGATACCTGGAATATTATTGAGTTTTCATTTTTAGGTATCTTGGGCGCGCAACTGGGTTTTTATTACACCATCGGTTTGTGCAATGCGGCGACGGCGACGGTGTTGCAGTACATGGCACCGATTTATGTAATGCTGTGGATGAGCTATAAGTCAAGAAAAATTCCTGACGGGCGTGAACTGATAGGCATTGTCGGTGCGCTGGTAGGTGTATTTCTTATTGCAACGCACGGCAGTCTTGACAGTCTGGCGATTTCGCCAATAGCCTTGACAATCGGTATATTGTCTGCGCTTTCCTATGCATATTACAGCATTAAGCCGGGGACGATGCTCAAAAAATATACTGCGGCAACGCTTATCGGCTGGGGTCAGCTTATCAGCGGTGTGGCATTGATTATCTGGCGTAATCCCTTTACGCCAGCAGGTCATTGGGATATGAGCGGTTATTTGGCTTTTGCGTATCTGCTTTTGGGTGCGACTATTGCGAGCTATGCATTTTATCTGGCAGGCCTGAAAATTGTCGGACCTACTAAGGCGAGCCTGATTTCCTGCGCCGAGCCTTTGGCTTCTATTATCTCCGTAGTATTGCTGCTGAATACTAAATTGGCTGGTGCTGACTATATCGGTATGGCGTGCATTATTTTCACGGTTTTATTACTTTCATTGCCTAAAAAATAAACATTTTTCATAGCAGATATGATAGAATAGAATTAAGTAAAATTGCTTAGGCTAAGCAAGAGGAGGTACGGAGATGACTGATTATAAGTACAAATATGGTCATGGCTACAAGGAGTTTTCTCTGCCGGAGGAGCATGTTCTGGGCGAACTGAAAATGAAGCAGATGCCGCCGCTGGAGAATTTAAAAGCAGCTGTTCTGGATGCTTTATATCATCCTATCGCCAGCGCACCGATTGATGAGCTGGTGCAGCCCGGAATGAAAATAGCCTTTATCTGTAACGATTCAACACGTGTTGCCAACACGCATTCCTTTATGCCCATTTTGGTTAACGAAATGAATAAACTGGGCGTTAAGGATGAGGATATGCATATTGTTTTTGCTTTGGGTACACATCGCTGCATGAGCCACGAGGAAATGGTGGAGCAGGTCGGCGAGGATGTTGCCAAACGCCTGAAAATATATAACAGCGACTGCCATGTGCAGGATGACTTTGAGTATTTCGGCGAAACAGAGCATGGCACTCCTGTATGGCTCAATAAGCATGTTTGCGATGCTGACCTGGTTATTTTGACCGGTACCGTTGTTTATCACTTCTTCAGCGGCTTTGGCGGCGGACGCAAGGCCGTGCTGCCCGGTGTTGCTGCTATGGAAACGGTACGCAAAAACCATAGCCTGATGATGAGTCCGGAGGCAAAATTAGGCAAGCTGCATGGCAATCCTGTATACGATGATCAGGTAGAGGGCGTGCGTCTTTTTGCCAAGGAGCATAAGATGTTCCTGTTCCATTCTATTTTGGATGCGCAAAAGCAATTTCTGAAGATTTTTGCCGGTGACTGGTATGAAGCACATCTTGAGGCCTGCAAATTTGTTGAGCAGGTTTACGGTGTACCTATCAGCGAGCCGGCGGATGTAGTTATTGCCAGCTGCGGCGGTTATCCTAAGGATATCAATATCTATCAGCTGCAAAAGACGATGGATAATGCCTGGTGTGCTGTTAAGGATGGCGGCGTAATCATTATTCTCGGTGAATGCGAAGAAGGCAGCGGCAGTGCCGCTCTGGAAAAGGCATTGGAAGAAAATCCTTCTCCAGATGCTATTAAGGCGGAGTTGGAAAAGAATTTTGTCATCGGTGCGCATAAGGCTTTTGCTATCACCCGCCTGATGAAGAAGGCGCATTTTATCCTTGTATCCGCTTTGGATAAAGAGCTTGCCAAAAAATTGCTGTTTGAATCTGTGGATGATGTAGATGCGGCTATGAAGCTGGCAGAAAAATATGTCGGCAAAGATTATAAGGTTTTACTGATGCCGCAGGGCAGTCTGACAGTGCCTGTGTTGAAAAAATAAAATTTTATAAAAAAATAAATGACTCTTGCCTTTTACGATGATATCATATATAATTGTAATGTTATTAGTATGTGATTAAGTAGAAGGGGAGAACGTTTGTGAAGTTAGATATTGATTATAAGGCTATAGGACTGAGGATAAAGGCCGCTCGTGCCAGAAAAGGATTAACTCAGGGAAATATAGCTAATCTAACTGGTCTGTCAACTCCGCATATCAGCAATATAGAAACCGGTAATACTAAGCTTGGCCTGCCTACAATTATTCATCTGGCTAATGTACTGGATGTTTCTGTGGACGAGCTGCTGTGTGACAACATTCATCACAGTGAGCAGATTTACTGCAATGAGCTGGCTGACTTGGTTAAGGATTGTTCCGTAGATGAACTGCATATTATTTCTGAATTAGCAAAGGTCATCAAGAAGGCCGGTATTAACAGTGCCAAGAAGGTCAGAAAGCGCCGTACTAAGGCAGAGATGGCAGCAGCTAAGGCAGCTGAAGAAGCTGCAATGCAGATGGAAATTTAATATAGCTTATGTGCTACTGTAGCTCAGCTGGTAGAGCAACTGATTCGTAATCAGTAGGTCGCAGGTTCAAATCCCGTCAGTAGCTCCATTAAAAAATCAAGCACCCATGCGGGTTTCGCGTGGGTGCTGTTTTTATGCGCGGGTAAAAATAATGCTTGTTGGTTGCAATTTGGTTTCAATTTTGCTTTGCGGTAACAGAGAATTTGGCTAGAAAATAGATGCTCTGCAATAAAAAAGCCGTTGGTCAAACCAACGGCTTAGTTCTGGTGGAGATAAGCGGGATCGAACCGCTGACCTCTTGAATGCCATTCAAGCGCTCTCCCAGCTGAGCTATACCCCCATATTATATATCTATCTTACAAAAGAGGGCGGTGTTTGTCAAGTAAGCAAAAGCATTATTAATCCGCAAAGTAACGTATGAGCAGAAATGTTTCATACAGTATAAAACAGATGTACTTTTAAAATTACTATATAATTTAATTTCCTGCCTGATGCTATAATGTAAAATAAAAGCCGAGAATCTGCAGGGAGGCAGCAGCTGCTCAGAAAAATATATTGTGCATAATTTATTTCGCAAGCTTAATGATAGTTCGGGTGGAATTTTAGTCAAAAATTTGACTAAATGCGTGAAAAGTATTAAAATATAAACGTTGTATTAGCTTCGTTGAAAAGAACAAAACATAGTGATTTAATAGATATTAAAAATAAAAGGAGTATCAGAATGAGTCAGGATTTCTTGGAGCGCTGTAATGAAAAAATGCAGTCATTATATGATTGTTGCGGAAAAAAAGTAAACGAATTGTATACTAAGCTGGCAGAAGATGTGCAATCATTATATAATCACTGTAAAGCACAGGCAAGCGAACTGCTTGCCAAGCTGTTAGAAAAAGTGCAGTTATTATACAATGACTGTTTAGAAAAAATAGCAGCGATTGTTGCACAGGTGAAGGCAGTCATAGCTGTTGCCGCAGCTGTTGCAAAAATTCAACTGGCTATGTTCGAGCGTCGTGTGCGTCTGCAGGTTATGAGCTTTGTAAATAAGGTGCAGGCTAAGCAGCAGGAGCTTGTTGAGCGTATTCAGGCTAAAAAGCGTAGGGTTGTAGGACGTATGAAAGCACGCTATCATGCGCTGCGCAGTACATGGCGCCGCAATCAGCATTTCACTTTCTGGTTTATTCCGGCAGACGGTCAGAATATCGCTAAAACCCATGTAAAAAAGACTCATTTGAAATATGCTATGACAGCAGTTGCTTCATTCCTTGTTTTTGTGTCTTGTACTATCGGTGTACTGGCTCATTTTGCTGTGCAAAACGAGCAGCAGAAGCAGGAGCTGGCTGCTTATAAGCAGACTAAATCCGAGCAGGAGCAGACTATCAGACAATTACGCCTGATGGCAGAAACTAACCAGAAGAAGCTGGCAGCTTTGTCTAAGCTGGAAGACCAGGTTCGCAGCCAGATGGAAAAAAGCGGTGCACAGCTTCCTCCTAAGAGCAATGCTTCCGATTACGCAGGTCAGGGAGGTCCGGTATTGGGTTCTGCCAACCCGGCAAACATTGTGTTGGAGCAGGAAAAGAACATCGGTCTTGAGGCCGATGCGAAAAAAGTTGATTTGGAAAATTTGCTGAGCGCTATTGAAGCTGAGAACTATCGTCGTGAGGTTACTCCGAGCCAATGGCCTACCAGTGGCGGTTATATTTCCTCTTCTTTCGGCGGTCGCGCTAATCCCTTTGGCGGTTATGGCCGTGACTGGCATCCGGGTATTGATATTGCTACTGATTATGGCGAGCCGGTTTATGCCAGTGCAGCAGGCTATGTACAGCAGGCAGGCTGGTATGGCGGTTATGGAATTTATGCACGTATAAACCATGATTATGGCTACCAGACAGCATATGGTCATATGAGCCGTGTTGTCTGCAGTGCAGGACAATATGTGAAAAAAGGCGAGATTATCGGTTATGTCGGCAGCACCGGCTACAGCACCGGTCCGCATCTGCATTTTGAGGTTATTCATTATGGCGAGCAGGTTGATCCTTCCAGCTTGATGTAGTTGTGACTGATAATCAGATATTGAAAATTTTAAGTTCGTCGTGCTTTGTGCGACGAACTTTTTTTGTATACAAAAACCCCGCCATTGTGGCGGGGTTAAAAAGAGCTTAAGCG